>Ga0256830_1000128_pt1 | contig 66853 bp, 57 predicted proteins | sample 128326metaG_FD_190537 | JGI IMG/M metagenome (GOLD analysis project Ga0256830, IMG submission 190537) | Hydrothermal vent microbial communities from Lau Basin, Pacific Ocean - 128-326 | ecosystem: Environmental > Aquatic > Marine > Hydrothermal vents | place: Pacific Ocean: Lau Basin | collected... | reverse complement strand
TTTTTAGGTCGCATAAATCACCAGCTTTCGTAAGATTTTTAACGATTTCCGGTGTTTATTATACCATAAACATGGCAACTTTTACCAATTAAAACAAGGACTTGGATAGTTTTTCAGGGACGACTAAAATAGTGGTTAATAAAAATTGTAACCGTTTAGCGTACAATATTATTTTATGATTACTAAAAGATTAATACCGGTGTTAGTATTGTTGGTGACTGCGTTGTCACCGGTCTGTTTTGTTTCATTTGCCGACGCCTATACAAAGGCCGATAAACGTGCCTTTCAAAAGTCGATTGTTGACTACCGCCGCAACCTGAATCGTAAGTTCAAGAAAATTCGTAGAAAGAGCACTAATTACATAATAGTTCATACATCTGAAGGTGGCCTTAAAAGCACTCTGAAGGTGGTTTCAAAAGGCAAAAAATTTCGTGGCCGTCAGCGCACTTACGGGGGACACACACACTACGTTATTGCCCGCAATGGCCGTACTTACCGAACTTTGAACAAAAAATACAGGGCGGATCATGCGGGCTTAAGCATCTGGAATGGACAGACCGATATCAGCAGTGTCTCTGTTGGAATAGAATTAGTAGGGTATCATTACACCGATATTACCAGTAAGCAGTACAGATCGCTTGCTATTCTTATAGATATCCTGCAGAGCGTATATAAGCTCAACGACCGAGCCGTGCTGACACACAGCCAGGTAGCTTACGGCAGGCCGAACAGGTGGATAAAAAGAGATCACCGTGGACGCAAACGCTGTGCCGACAACTTTGATAGAATCAAGGCCGGGGTAGGCATTGGTTGGAGTTACGACCCGGATGTCAGGTCTGGGCGCCTGAAACCGGATCCAAAACTTGCTTCAATATTTTATGGTCCCAAGGTTGAAACCGTCAGGCGTCCGGAATCCAACATAATTTCGCCAGCCAACACTGCCTGGAATATAGCGGGCGAAGACTATAATTCTTCTTCCACTCTGTACCGGCTGCCTGACGGACGTTTGCTGCCTGGTGACCAGATAGCTTCCAGGGTCGGTTGGGGACGCATACCCAAAGGCACAGTGGTTATGCTTAACCAGGAACGTAAGTCAAACATTAAGCTATCCGAAGGACCTGTTAAGACAATAACAAATGGACTGACAGCCTGGACTTTTGCCGGTGCCGAGTATAAAAAAAAGACCACGTTCTACTTTTTCCCGGATGGCAAAATAAAAAGTGGCAGGCGTATCTCCGACTGGGATGAACTGCCCATGCATACCAGGATAATAGTCGGATATCACGGTCCCTACAGGATTACAAAAAGAAAGCCTCCCGGTAAAGTTGCAGGGACTAGGTACAACCACCATAAAACGGTTTACCTGTTTCCGAATAAAACATTAAAAACAGGAGATAAAATCAAGGATTTTAAAAAACTTCCCAGGGGAGTAAAAATATTCCTTCCAGTAGAGAGGTCGTAAACATAAATATATTTTTCTTTAAGTGGAAAAAACAGTTCAAAGGCAGGAAAAAAGATCAACCTGGACTGTTTAAAATATCCTGTTTTATCGAGATCTCCAGGGAGCGGTCGAGATACTCCTTCTTACAGTCGAGTTTGTCCAGGCTTCCATTTTGAAGATAAGCCATGTATCGGCAGCCGCCAAAGCATAAGGGCAGGTATTCACAGTCAAAACATTTCTCCTCGTTTTTCCATATGCCGGGCCTGTATACGCTGTTTATGTCGCCGGCCATGCCTGTTTTTATATCGCCCAGATCAAATCCTTCCTTGCCGATAAAGGCCGGGCATTTATACAATCTGCCGTCAAAGTTGATCACATGCATCTCACCAAACTCTATTTGGCATGGCGATGGCCTCTGCGAAGAAGTATTGTAGCCTTTTTTGATTATTGCACCGCGCAGCAGTTTTTCTGCCTCTGTAATCCAAAGTTCGTTAACCGACATACAGCCGTCACGGTAGTCGCTTGGAGCTTCTTCCCCTTCAGGGTGTTTCATTACCGGATCGAACTTCACACTGGCAAGCCGGTCAGGCGTGAGACCTTCGGCCTCAAGAAGATCAAGCAGGTTGGTGAATTGTTCGTAATTATTTCTGTCGTAGTTGCCGCCCACACCTATTTTAAGAATATCGCAAGAATCCTTTATATTTTGGATAATTACGTCAAAACTTCCAGCACCGCTCTTAAATGGCCTGTACCGGTTATGGTTTTCCGGCGGGCCGTCCAGGGTAATCTTTACCCCTTTTAAGCCAAGTGGAACCAGCTCCTCAACTCTATTGCGAGTAAGCAGGGAACCGTTTGTCACAAGTGTAAAGCTGAAGGATGCTCCAATGGTTTCAGCCTGTTTTTTCAGCGTCCCGGTTATCCTCTTAATAGTATCAACAGCAAGAAGCGGCTCACCACCGTAGAAGTCGATGTTAAGAAATTTTTTACCGTTTGTAAGCCTGGCTTTTATAAAGTCTATAACTGAATCAGCGGTTTTATCCGACATGTAAAGCTTGCCTTTTATGCCGCCCTCGTAGCAATAGAGGCAGGCGAAGTTGCAGTCGAGGTTTAAAACAACCGTGATGTTGAGGCTGGTGTTTCTGCGGTTAAGCTCATCCACAAAACCGAGCATTTCCTGTTTTTCAACATCTCTGTCCGGCACAAGCATGCCGAGCTTTATTAGAAGCTTCTGGTCGGAATCTGATAACGTACCGGCCTTGGCGGCCCGGTATGTTTCTTCAGTGATGAGAACCTTGGAGGTTTTTTTAGTGGAGAAAAGAAGCAGGTAGCCTGGCTTTTCTTCGTATGGGTAGATTTTTAAATAGCGGGATAAATGCATAAAATTTAACGTAATTCAGAGAAATACGCGGGGAGCGTAAAGCTCCCCGCTGGTTTTCTAATCGTCGCCTGGTTTTAACGGCGACACTGCTCCAGAACAGCAGCCGAAGCTCAAGCTTATCTCATCCATATCAATACCGGTGTCAAGCACGATAATCTTTTTTCCTTCCACTTTTTCCTCCTTCAAATAAAAGTATCAGCCTGTCGAAAGACAGGGTGCCCGCTTGGGTCTTACCTTACATATCGTCACTAACATTGAAGACTTTAGTAAGCTCGACAAACAAATATCATAAAGGTTCTGCAAAATCACAAGGTTGGCTCATGATTTCAGAACCTGGCCCTGATGCCGCTCTCGATCCATCTCTCTGGATTTTTGGCATAAGCAGCGCTGTATTGCTCGCCATTTAGAATATTACGGACCGTAAAAAACAGTTCGGTTTTTATGCTGGAGAAGGTTGTTAGTCTTTTAATAATATTTAGATCCCAGAGAAAATCGCTGTATTCGGCCTCGAATGATGCTTTCTTGTCCCACCAGACGTAATGGCCGAAGATCTCTGCCCTGATCGATCGGAGATCGTCGTAGGCAAGCCCCAGGTTCCAGGTATATCTGTTTGATGTTTCTGACGTTGTGAAGTCCTTTGAGTCTACGTAGGCAAAGCCGCCCTTGAACGATATATTCAGAACCGGCACTGTTTCAGCCTCTACCTCGCCGCCCCGGCGCCTGACCTTCCCGCCGTTTACCGTAATGTCTGTATCGACCGTCAGTTTGTCTTTCTGGTCGTGCTGGAAGGCCGTGGCCTTTGCCTTGAGATGCTTGCCCAGCACGGATTCGACCCCGGCCTGGTAAGACCAGACCATTTCAGGGTCAAGATCAGGGTTTGGATTAAGCCATAACCCTCCTGTGGATGTTTGGGCAAGTGAAGGTGATGTGAATCCGCGGGCTGCCGAGGTGCGAAGGATGGTGTCAGGCGAAAGCCTGTATGTTATGCCGAGGCTCGGGCTTGTAAAAGGGCCGCTTATGTTGTTGTGGTCGTGGCGGATTCCCGGAGTAACCGACCATTTACCAACGGCTATGGAATCGTTTGCATATACAGCCCATTCCTCCAGGTCCGGTGTTGCCGTGGAAGCGGCCGGCAGGCCACCTCCCTGTTGAAGCCAGGGCCCGTTATTGGATGTATAGTCCAGTTTTCCGTACCTGTAATCTACGCCCACAACCAGGGTCTGCCTTCCCTTTCTCCATACCAGCCGGCTACGTACGCCTGTGGTCTCCTCATCATAGATATTGTCCATGAAAAGATCCCCTGCATTGCCGTACATGCCCATGCCGAGCACATCGTTCATCTGTACAAATTTCTGTTCGAACCTGTAAAGAGACACATAAAGATCAAGCCCCTCAGTAAGGCCGGCCTCAAAAGATGCCGTTGTCAAGAATATGCGAAGGATGCCGCTCGAGGTAAGATCGTTGTCCGGGAAATCCCCCCACTTCAGGTGCGGCTCGCTGTAGCCGGCTGTAAGCGTAACAGCGGAATCGCTGCCTGTATTTATTTTCAGTTTGGAATAGAAGCTGTAATTATCAAAATATCTATTGTCCCTAAGACCGTTTGACGTCTGCCCTCCGGCATACAGGTAATACCCGACCGCGCCTGATTTTCCATATAGATCAGCGAATTGCTCCATAGAGCTTTGCTCGCCGTACGAGGCGCTCACAGTGCCTTTTGGTTTTTTTGTCTTGCCTGTCGATTTGGTTACGATATTTATTACGCCACCCAGGGATGAACCCCAGGCCGAGGATGCCGGCCCCTTGATGATCTCTATGCGTTCAACAGCGTGTATGGGAACAGTGTTTGTCTCGGCAGTAGCAGAATTAAAATAATTCCAGGGTATACCATCAAGCAGAACAAGAACTTGCTGTTCGCTAGAACCCTGAATCTTTAACATAGAGGCGCTCCCGAAATCCTGGCCGTTAAAATCCACAAACACCCCTGTGACGCGGTTAAGCACTTCGGCCACGGTGTGGGCGTTCATCTGCTCTATTTCCTTGGCAGTGATGATGGTCATGTTTTCGGCAACCTGCGAGATGGGCTTCGGCGCCCTGGTGGGCGTGACCACAAGGTCTTTCTCATCATAGAACATGGACAGTGTTGTCAGTTCTTCTTCCGAAAGACCATCGATAGCAACCGCAGGCGTGGTAAACAAAAACAATAATACGGCCAGACAGATGAGAAACGAAACGTCTTTTCTGACTGTTGGGCCTGTTCGCCGAAAGCCCCCAGGCCGAACGAGAAGCTCTCGGCAAATAACCAGATCTATTTTTGAATGTCGTGTCATAAAGTTTTTACTTTTCCTAGGCAGAGTTCGCAGTAAGGGCAGACCTGCAGGTGTGGGTACCTGCTTTTGTGTGAAATAATATAATAAAACTTTTAATGTCAAGAATTCATCAGGCGACAGTTATTAATAGATATAGAGTCTCCTGCGGGGTTACAGACAGAAAGAGACTTTATCTCTTAAACTTCTGTTGAACATTATAGCCCTGCATCTTTAAAACTCTACAGACCAATTCCCGAACACTCTCCTCATTCTCCACCACCAGAACAGTCTCGCTGCCGTGAGAAGAGTTGGTTCGATATTCTTCATGCATAACAACCGGAGCCGCTTTTTCCACGTCCGGCAGGTATACATTAAATGTTGTTCCCATACCCGGCATACTTTCAACAGAAACAAAGCCTCCGCTCTGCTTTATAATTCCGTAAACAGTCGAAAGTCCCAGCCCCGTTCCCTTACCCTGTTCCTTTGTGGTAAAAAAAGGCTCGAAGATATGAGCCATAACTTTATGGTTCATACCAACTCCCGTATCGGAAACACTCATCATTACGTAACGGCCCGGCGGCATATCCTCATCATGCGTAAGAACAGATGTTTCATCCAGGCAGACGTTACTTGTCTGGATAGTGAGCTTTCCGCCCCGAGGCATGGCGTCGCGTGCATTGATGACAAGGTTCATAATTACCTGCTCAATCTGTCCGGAGTCAGCTTTAATACGTCCCAACTTAGGATCAAGTATCGTAACAAGCTCAATATCCTTGCCGATCAAACGGCTGAACATTTTGTTTATGCCGGATACAATACTGTTTAACTGCAATACATTTGGTTCAAGAATCTGCTTACGGCTGAAAGCCAGAAGCTGGCGTGTCAATACTGCAGCCCTCTCACCCGCTTTTATCATTTCTTTAATATCCCTATAAAGAGGACTATTCTTGCTGGACTGCCTGAGCGCCAAGTCACCATAACCCAGAATGCTCGTTAACAGGTTATTGAAATCATGGGCGATACCTCCGGCCAGCCTGCCGATAGACTCCATCTTTTGTGATTGTAAAAACTGCTCTTCCGCACGCTTTCTCTGCCTGCGCACTTCCGCCTCGCGCAGCTCCCGGTCGACCACAGGGATAAGCCGTGCCATATTGTCCTTCATAATATAGTCATGCGCCCCTGCCTTCATGGCTGCAACAGCAGTATCCTCACCTATCTTTCCGGAAACAATAATAAACGGCAGATCAAGCCCGCTTTTTTTCAAGAGTTCCAGTGCAGCAGGCGAGCTGAATCCAGGCATCGAATAATCAGAAATGATGACATCCCATGTTTCATTTTCCAGGGCCGAAGAAAACGTTTCACCTGTCTCTACGCGTTTAAAAGACGGCTCATAACCGCCACGCCGCAATTCACGCACAAGCAACAGAGCGTCGTCTTCAGAATCTTCAACAGTTAAAACACGAATTGGTCTACCCATTATTAAGCCCCCCTACCTGGATGGAGCAATGTTCAGCAGGAGCCGGTACAAACCCAGATGCCGAACCGCTTCGTGAAATTGGGTAAAACCCACAGGTTTGCGTATATAGCTGTTACAGCCTAAATCATAACTTTTAACAACATCCTTACCCTGATCTGATGATGTAAGAATCACAACTTCATTCAGAATATTACTTTTCTTAAGCGCACGTAAAGTAAGATCTTCATCATCTGCATTATCCTCTACCAGGAGAATAACTTTCTTCTGCATAGAAACAAACCTCCAGGCAAAGAAAGACCGCACCAACTACTAAATAGCCGCCACTCTGAATCATGTATTTGTACAACAAAACTATCACTCTAAACTACACATGTCAAGTAAAACTGCGAGACAAATTAAGGAAATTCGCTAGGGACTAAGGAGTTTTAGGCCTGCTTTACGAGCTTATGGGATGACTGTGAAAAAACTTAAGTTGAATCCTGCTTTAACTCTGACAATAACTGTTCAAAAGCAGCCAAAACATCCTGCTTTACAGGGATAGATTGTTTAATAGTCTCCGTAGTCAGCCTTCTTACTCTGGAGGAAGTTATGAAACCACCCGAGATTTCTTTTTCCTGGTCAAGATTCTCCTGCAAAGCATCAATTTCAGCAGGCAGACTGGAGGCTAACGATGATCTAAGGTCAACTATTAATTTTTCTTTTTTAGCTATACCGTTTCTTAAAGTTTCCCTAACTCTCCTTATGTCCCTTGAAACCCTGATACCGGCAGAAACAATCGACTGATCCCTCTTAATTTCTTGCTTAATTAAACTTATCCCTACTTGAAGAATTAATATAGCTTCTTCTTTTTCTTTCTTAGTTTGTTGCTGCGGCTCTCCAGATGAAACATACACAGGAAACAAAACAGGATAACTAAACAACAAGATTAAGACTAACAATAAAAAAATTTTATGGAATGAGTTTACAAAACGATACTCAACAACAGGTGGTTCCATGTTCTTCTCCTTTAAACGGGGCAGGCACAACAGCCGGTCCTGTAATTAATAACAATTCATAAAAAACTCATAAAACAGCAGGCACCGTGATTGCCGGTTTTACCGTATCATGGATAGTATCAAACTAGCATCCTGTACCATGTATGTCAAGAAAAAAGTATCATGTTTTAGCACATAACGGTCCGGTGCTTTTTAACTTGCACAAAGGCAGGTGTTATATTCGTAAAGCAAGACTATAATTTTAATTTGTATAATTGTCTTGATCTTTTAAATAAGGAGATTGAAACGTGAAGAGACTTACAAAATATTTTTTTGAAGGACTACTGTTTCTTGTGCCTCTAGCTGTTACTGTTTATGTTTTCTATATTGCATTTCTTAAAATTGACAACTTCATCGACTTGCCTGTTCCAGGCGCAGGTTTCCTTGTAACGATCGCAGTAATCACGGTAATAGGATTTTTGGCATCCAACATACTTACACGCCGGCTGCTGGGATTACTGGATAAAATATTTAATCGACTTCCTCTTATCAAGCTCCTGTACTCCTCTATAAAAGATCTTGTGAGCGCCTTTGTGGGCGACAAAAAAAGTTTTGATAAGCCCGTGCTGGTAACATTAACAGGAGACGGCTGCATTAAGGTTGCAGGTTTTGTCACAAGGGAGTCGATGGCAGAGTGGGGACATGCCGACCGTGTGGCGGTCTACCTGCCGCAATCCTACAACTTTGCAGGCAACTTGATTTTGGTGCCGAAAGACAAGGTGACGCCGCTTGACGCCGAAAGCGGCAGGGTAATGACATTCATAGTATCCGGCGGAGTAACCGGAAAATAGATCACCCAAATCACCTGATTATGAAACATAAAAAAATAGGTATTGTTCTGGGTGGAGGAGCCGCCAGGGGGTTTGCCCACATAGGCGTGCTTAAAGTCCTTCTCAGAGAAGGCATAAGGCCCGATATAATTGTCGGCACAAGCATGGGAGCCATAATCGCCTCACTCTTTGCCGTGCATATGGATACGGATATCATCCTTGGCAGAATCAGGGAATATTTAAGCAGTGATAAATTCAGTAAAATCAAATTCGATCTCCTGAAAGTAGCAGATGAGGCTGCGGTAGAAGATGGTCTTTTTGCCGCGGTTTCCCGCTACCTGAAGAAAAGCATATTTTACAGCGTCTCAATGACCAGGCAGTCCTATGTCAGCATCGAAAACTACATGCTAAACATATCTTCCGTAATTGATGACATATCCATACAGGATACCAGAGTTCCACTTGCTGTAATCTGCACAAATATCAATACCGGCGAAGAAATGGTCTTAACAGAAGGCCCTTTAAGACCGGCTGTTGCTGCATCCTCAGCCATTCCCGGCATATTCCCGCCAATAGACTTTGACGGCAGGTTGCTCGTGGACGGAGGATGGGTGGACCAACTTCCGGTAGGTCCATGCCGGAAGCTGGGAGCAAATATAGTTATAGCCGTAGATGTGGCCAGAAAGCTGGAACAAGACTATTCCCTTGACAATGCTCTTGATATCCTACGCAGAACTAACGCTATAACCCGCTATACCCTCAGCAATCTTCAGGCTAAGGATGCGGATTTTCTTATTGTCCCGGAAATTCCGGAGATCAGTTGGGCGGACTTTGAGTCCTTTGAAGAATGCGTACAGAAAGGACAAGAGGCTGCAGAGAGATCGCTACCGGCTATCAAACACCTTTTAAAAGAAAAAACATCGCTGGTACCTAACTTTATGCGCAAGTTGCTTGGCAGAAAATTATAGTGGCAAACCTACCCGTTCAACCCTTTCTTACAAAAAAGGTATTGTAATAGTTAGCAGGCCGTCTTTGTACTCAGCCTTTACAGACGAGGGGTCAGGAATGATTGGCAACAGAAAAATCCTATTAAAAGCCCCGTAGGGCCGCTCCAGACGGTGATAATTCTCCAGATCCCTGTCTTTCGAAAACCGCCTCTCGCCGCGAAGCATAAGCCTGTTGTGTTTAAATGATATTTCAAGATTATTAAGCTGCACACCAGGAACTTCCAACTTCACAACCACGGTGCTCTCAGATTCGTAAACATCAGCAGCAGGGCACCATGCCCCCCCCTGCAAACGTTCGTTCTGCCGCAACCTTACATCATCAACCAGTCGGCTCAGACCGTGCTGAATGCTATTTAATTCTTTGAGCATATCACGCAGAGAGTTCCCCATCTAAGAGAGTCCTCAGTCACCGGCAGAGGATTTCCGGTTAACCATCTCTCTGAACTCTTTGCCTACCTTGAAAAATGGAACCTTTTTTACAGGGACATTCACGGTATCTCCTGTTTTAGGATTTCTGCCCCTACGTTCGCGGCGGTGACGTAACTTGAAATTTCCAAATCCACGAATTTCAACCTTTTCTCCCATTGCAAGCGCCTCTTTTATGCCTTCGAGAATCTCCTTGACTATATTTTCGATCTCACGCTTGGTAAAACCAGGCACCTTTTCCGACACAAGACGCATAAGTTCTGATCTAGTCATAATCCAATTCTCCTTTAATTTGATATTTAGACTGAAAATTAAAAAGCTGCAAAGGCATATCGCAATACATGTTTTTATCCGTATTAATTAATTATTTTAGCCCAAGCCGTTATGGTGAGAAAAGGAACTTCAATCCTATTGCCGGAATTACACCTCTTCTTCCAACCAGGTGAGCAAACATTTCGTTTAGATCCCCCCGCAAAAAATCCATTATTGAAAAATGTCGTTTCCTGGATACAACCTCCGGCTCTCCTTCTATTCCTCCAAACTGTGCGGCCATAAGAATCGCGTCTTCAAGAGTTCCCAATTCATCAACCAGACCCATCTTCATAGCCTGCCGACCCGTAAAAACTCTTCCGTCCGCAATTTTACGAACATCAGCAACATCCATGTTCCTTCCCTCGGCAACAGCCTCGATAAATTGATCATGAACATCATCCAGAAGAGATTGAAGAAGATCCCTCTCCTCTTTTGACATTCTGCGGAACATAGAAGCCATATCTTTATGCCGTCCGCTTTTTATGACTTCGGTTTTTATACCAACTTTACTCATTAATCCCTCAACATTTGGGATTTCCATTATAACACCTATAGAGCCTGTCATAGTGCCGGGATTAGCTAATATTTTTTCGGCAGCAATAGACACATAGTATCCTCCGGATGCGGCAAGGGTTCCCATAGATGCAACAATGCTTTTTTCCTCACTGAACTTTCTTAGCTCTGCATAAATCTCCTGAGCCGGAGCAACCGCTCCACCAGGGCTGTTTACACGAAGCACCATGGCCTTAATGGAGGAATCCTTACGGTACTGTTTCACTTGCTCGATAATCGAAGAAGCATCAACATCCATACCCAGAACTCCCTCTATCTTTACAAGAGCAACCTTACCCTTTAAAACCGATGACGGACTCCCGCTAATCAGCGTTAAACCCAAGCTCACTATGATTAAAAAAGCTATGAATCCCGCAGCTATAATACAACCTTTTTTCATAATATATCACCGTAAACAGCTTTTTTCATCAGTAGAAATACCCCCTACTGTTGATTATGTTGCTGAGACATCCCTTGTATACTGAGCCCTATCTTTCTCTCATTCGCATCAACTTTAATAACACGAACGTTAATAACGTCTCCGGGGTGAATTTTTTCCCGTAGATCCTTATTCAGTTCCTGGTCTATTTCAGACGAGTAAACAAGGCCTTCTACCGCATCTTCTATTTCTACAAATATTCCGAAATCGACCATTTTGATCACACGTCCCGGGAAGACATCCCCAACCTTCAAACGCTGTGGAAGTCCGGCAAGCCATGGATCGGGACTCAACTGCTTCAACCCCAAAGCTATACGCTCCCTTGCCGGTTCAACTGACAGCGTCATCGCTTCCACCTCATCACCCTTCTTCAATATTTCTGAGGGATGCCTTATGTGCTTGGTCCAGGACATGTCGGATACATGTATAAGCCCGTCGATTCCGTTTTCGAGCCCCACAAATGCCCCAAAATCTGTAAGATTCTTAATTCGGCCACGAACCAACTGCCCTTCGTGGTAACGTTCATGTACAGTCTCCCACGGATTAGGCTGAAGACGCTTCATGCTGAGGGAGATTCGTCTATTCTGACTATCAACCTTAAGGACAAGCGCTTCAACTGTATCACCCTTTGAGAAAAGCTCTGAGGCATGCCGGGGACGGGCTCCCCAAACCAGCTCTGAAACATGGACAAGCCCCTCGACCCCTTCCTCTATCTCTACAAAAATGCCATAATTTGTGAGTCCTCTTACTATGCCCTTAACCCTGTCTCCTGCAGAATAACGTTCGTTTACAGAAATCCATGGATCCGGGGTTTTCTTGTATCCAAGCGCTACTTTTCCAGATTCCCGGTTGTAGCTTAAAACCTCTACAGAAACTGAATCACCCACCGAAAATTTTTCAGATGGATGTTTTATGCGCCCCCAGGAAATATCAGAAATATGAAGAAGACCGTCAATACCGCCTAAATCGACAAAAACACCGTAATCAGTAATGTTTTTAACGGTGCCTTCAATAACAGCCCCCTCTTTAAGAGAGGCTATAGTCTGCTCTCTTTTTTTGCGAACATCTTCTTCAAGCAGTATTCTTCTGGAAACAATAGCATTTCTTCGATGTTTATTTATTTTTATAACTCTGAAGGGACATTTCAAACCGAGATACTCATCCATGTTATGAACTACCTTCAAACTTATATGCGAACCTGGAAGAAATACCGTCTCGCCGCCTATATCCACACTCATTCCACCCTTCACCTTAGCCACGATAGAACCTTCCACAGGCGTTTTATTGGCAAATGCATCCTCCAGGCGATCCCAGAGTTCAACGTTGCGGGCCCTCTCCTTGGAAAGAGAGACTATTCCCTCGGATTCATTCACATGTACAATAAAAACAGAAATATCATCACCGGGTTTAAGTGATTTAATCTCCTCTTCCGAAAACTCTCCGGCAGGCACCACACCTTCGGACTTGTATCCGATATCAACCATTACTCCGGTGGGATTTACATCAACCACCACACCTCTTACAATTGTGCCTGACTCAAGAGGTTTCAGACTTTCGGCATAAAGCGCCTCCAGCCCAGCATCTTTTGATGTTTCTTTTTCGGTTTCTTTTTCTCTTGGCTCAGTCATTGTTGATAGTCTGGCTAACCTCCTTAAGTCGATTCTCCACCTGCTGGATGATCCAGTCAGGCGTGGAGGCGCCTCCGGTTATGCCCACGGTTTCGATGCCTTCCAGCCATTCCGGTTTTATCTCTTCGGCCGTTTCCACGTGATAAACATGCACACCCTTCTCCACGCATATAGTCTTTAACCGCTTGGTGTTAGCGCTGTTCTTGCCGCCCACCACAAACATCAGGTTAACCTGTCCGGCCAACCTTGCTGTTTCCAACTGTCGCTTTCTGGTAGCGTTACATGTGGTGTTATAAACCTTAAGTTCGGCTACTCTGGGTAAAGCAGCGTTAACAACCCGTTGCAAGTTTCCGAACGATTGAGTTGTCTGAGCAATTATACCAATTTTAGGCTTGATTGAAAAATTATCAAGATGAACGTCTTTCCCGACAACCAAAGCGTCTCCACCAGCATAGCCGAGTATTCCCTGCACCTCAGGATGCGCCTCTTCCCCCACAATAAGCACCTGGTACCCTTCCTTGTGCAGACCTCGGGCATAACCCTGGGCCTTCTTAACAAAAGGACAGGTGGCATCAATCACCTTGCATCCCTTATTTTTTATCTCTTCGTGAACAAACGGCGAAACACCGTGAGAGCGAACTATTACAACACGAACATCGTCAAAATTATCCATTACATCAAGCACACCCACACCTTCGAGCTTAAGTTTCTCAACCACCTGTGGGTTATGTATAATCGGACCAAGTGTAAATACTCCGGTCGGATCAGCTTTAGCAGTGTCAAAAGCTATCTGAATAGCTCTTTTGACACCGAAACAGAACCCCGCCTTACCTGCTGTTATAACCTTCACAGAACAATATACTCCAGCATCTTTTCCAAGACCTTGTCTATGTTCAGTTTATCCGTATTTATATATACTGCATCCACAGCCCGCCTAAGAGGGGCTGCTACCCGTGAGGAATCGCGTTCATCACGTATCTTTATTTCCTGCGCCACCTCTTTTTCTGAACTGTTTTTTTCTCCTTTTTGAAGCAGCTCCAGAAACCTCCTTCTTGCTCTTTCTTTTAATGATGCATCAAGAAAAATCTTATTCTCTGCGTCGGGAAAAACCACCGTTCCCATATCACGGCCGTCAGCCACGGTGTTTTGCGCATGCCCAACACGACGCTGAAGCGGAAGAAGCAGCTCGCGCACAGAAGGTATAGCCGATATAACCGAAGCAAGATGGCTTACCTGAGGAGTCCGGATTTCCTCACTCACATCTTCACCATCCAGATAAACCCTATCCCCTTCAAAACGAATATCGATTTCAGACATCATAGTTCGTATTTCAGGTGACTCCTCAAATGAGAGGTTCATCCTTTTGGCCTTAAGCGCCGAAGCCCTGTACAAAGCCCCGGTATCAAGGTAGGCAAAACCAAGTTTATCTGCCAGCAGGCGTGCAACAGTGCTTTTGCCGGCACCGGCAGGCCCATCTATTGCTATTATCATGCACTATACCTGAGTAATATCAAATTGTCGGAATGTCAACAGTGACTATCAAAACACACTATCGGAAAACGCTCTCAATACAAAAGTTTATGCAATAATTAGGTTATCTGATAAGTTAGTTTCTGTTATCAAGAAGTGTTTCGTCAACAATTTTGGTCTTGTAACGAAAACTGGACAAGAAAATGATCGGAAATATAAGGCATGAAAAGACTTCTCCTACAATTATCGACAGCGGTAGCTTCCATAACTTGCCGCCCGGCTGATCCAGCCTGAAAAGGTTTTTATCTTCATCTAACACACAGGTTTTCTTCACCGTATAGGCAAGATAATTAAAGGTTCCCAGTGTTCCGTGCGGAGGAACTACAGCGATATCAAATTTTTTCCGCAGAAGAGTAATTAAAGTCTTTAAATAGGCATTCTTTTTCGTGAAATCCAAAACTATTGTTTCATCAGCATCAGCGTCCGAAAAAAGATTGAGACGATTTATCGTAACCAACAAACATATATAAGGATTTTTTACTTGTTCCCGAATCTGTTTAATCGTATTTTCAAACGATGATATATCGCCTGAAGGTATGACTATAAACCGCTTATAATCGGAGAAATTTTTTATATAATTATTGTTATTAGGCAAACTCGTATCGTAACTATACTTTCCCCATTTGTTGCGAATAAAATCTAGAAAAGATAACATTTGAAGCTTAGCCATCTTGGTCCTACCGGAAATCCAGAGTGAACAGTTCTTCTTCGTAGCCGTACGAACAATATTAAAGAGGGATAAAATACGGCTCACCCCTCTTGTATGTTTGCTGAAAACCAACAAGCGGTTTCTAACCTCATAATATCCATTGGCAGGAGACCAGACGCGTCTTTCAGAAAATGAACGATGATAAACAGCCGACTTAGTAACGGCTACCACTCGATATCCGTGACGCCTAAACGAAATCCCCCATTCCATATCATCCCAGTAAACAAAACACCGTTCATCCATGAGTCCGACTTTTTTAATAGCTGAAACCCTTGCCATTGCAGAACATCCTGCAACCGCTGTAACGTCATAATAATCTTTCAACCCTTCCCTGTTTGGGATATTCCTCAGGTTGGGTAAAACGGTTCCGTACCGCCAACTCATATGCACTCCAATCTCCACAATATTGTCTGGCATATCAGGATTCATTATCTTCGACCCGACCAATCCAATATTCGGGTCCAGCTCTGCAACATTTACCAGCTCTCTAAGTGCCGATGGCTCAACCAGCGCATCATTGTCAAGAAGCCAGATATAGTCAAACTCGCCAGCTGTCCCTTGCAGAATATACCTAAGGCCTGAATCAAAACCGCCGGTACTGCCGAGGTTTTCTTTGTTCTGGAGTACTATTACCTCTGGAAACTGCTCTCTTACAGCTTCCACTGATCCGTCTGTAGACGCATTGTCCACAAGAACTATTTTATATCGGTTACGGTCGTATTCTATTTTTCGTAGTGCGCTAAAAAGATTAAGAAGGTCCGTTTTTCTATTCCAGTTATTTACAAGAACGGCAACAAATGGTAGCGTATTGTTATTTGTATTTGTCATAATTATCCTTATTAATATTCAAACCCCATGCTATTAATCAAACATGACTTGATCGTCCAACAATTAGTGATTTTATTTTTTTAGGCACTCGTCCTAAAACTGGTCGAACAGACCAGAAGGTTGAACTATAAATGTTTTGTACATTATCATTTACAACCTTTCTTTTTACCCTAATTTCAGGAATGATCGTTAGAAACAAGATAAATCCTTTTAAAGGATAAAAAAGACTATTGATCCCTTCCCTTCTGAATCTCAACATATTCCAGAAAACAGTCCGGAAAAGCAGCGCAGGGATTTTCCTCCACGGAAAAGATAAATAAATTATTGCCAGCTCATTTCTTGTCGTATAGGTTCTCAAACGTTTGAAACTTCTGTTTATGGTTGAAGTCCTGTGATTTACAACACACTTTTCGAAATATTTAATATCAAATCCTGCATCTAATACCCTTATTCCATACTCCCACTCGTGAGAGTATATAAACATCCAGCTCCCGTAACCACCAACTTTAGTGATAACATCTTTTCTAATTATTGCTCCAGCGCCTATAAATCCTATCCAATCCTGCAGATCTGTAAGGCCCTCTGTTTTAAAAGCTCCCCCTATTATTTTACATGCCAGAATGCCTATATTTTTGTTCTCTTCCATAAAAACAACAGCATCCTTTACCCCCCCAACAGGATGAGAATCATCATCCAAGACAATAAAATACTCCCCCCTACCATTTACAAAACCATAATTCCATCCTGCAATTCCTACATTTTCGGGTATCCTTATCAGTTTAACCTGAGGGAACTCATCTGAAATCATCTCAGATGTTCCATCAACTGAGGCATTATCGTTGACTATAATCTCTAATTTTTCTCCTGGATAATCAAGCTTATTTATGATATTATTTAAAGTCGTTTTTACCTCTTCTTTCCTGTTATATGCAAGTATATTAACGGTTAGTAAGGGTAATTCCGTCTCAAGCATTTAAAAAACCGTCTCGAACACTTCCAGCGCCCTTGCTATAATCTGGTCCATGTTATAGTATTTGTATTCCGCTAGCCTTCCGACGAAAATTACATCATCAAGCTTCTCAGCTTCTTCTTTGTATTTTATATACATATTGTTATTATCATCGTTTGGTATGGGATAGTAAGGATCATTTTTACCGGTCTCATATTTTTGAGGATATTCGAATGAAACAGTTGTTGCGGAAGCTTGTGTATTTAAAAAATATTTATACTCCGTAACTCTTGTGTAGTCATGATTTTCAGGATAATTCATTTGTGCCAGGGACTGAAAAAACTCAACATCATAAGTTTTGGGTTTAAAGTTAAGACTTCTGTAGCAAAGCTCTCCGAACTTAAAGTCAAAAAACTCATCAATACAACCTGTATATATAAGTTTTTCAAATTTGAGTTTATTTTTAATATCCTTATAATCCGTGTTCAGCTCAATTTTTATAAGAGGATTATCCCTGATATTTTCGACCATGGCGGTATAGCCGTTCTCAGGAATTCCCTGGTATTTATCCTGAAAATACCTGTCATCCCTACTTATATATACAGGCACCCTTGCAGTAACGGAAGAATAAAGTTTTTCCGGGCTTAGTCCCCACTGTTTTAAAGTGTATCCAAGAAATACTTTCTCATAAATATAGTTTGATAAAAATTGTAAATCCTTATCATCAAACTCTTTCAACTTAAGAATCGGAATTTTTTCATTGTAACCAAAGCTATCAATAAGCTTAGCTTCCAATTTAGCGGCAAGGGTGGGTGGAAACGCCTTATAGATAGAGTTTAAATTAAAGGGGAGCGGCACTTCTATGCCATCAACTACGGCTCTGACTTTATGGAAGTATGGATACCAACCTGTAAATCTACTTAAATAATCCCAGACCTTTTTACTATTGGTATGAAATGCGTGAGGTCCATATTTATGGATAAAAATTCCATTTTCATCTTTGAAATCATAAATATTACCGGCAATATGATTTCTCTTTTCAATTATCAATACCTCTTTTTTTAATACGTTTGCTATTCTTTCGGCAATTACAATACCTGACAGGCCTGAGCCTATTATTAGATACATTAATTATTCCTTATTCAGTCCTGAATGTTCTGCTGTTTTTGATGCCAAGACCAAGCGGTTTCAATTATATTGTTTAACCCGAAGTATCTTGGTTGCCAATTTAAAATCTCTGTTGCCTTCCGAGCACTTCCCACAAGTACTGCCGGGTCTCCGGGTCTTCTTGGAGACTCAACACTCTTAATATTTTTTCCAGTTACTCTTCTTGCTGTTTCTATAACTTCTATAACTGAAACCCCATTGCCGTTTCCAAGGTTAAAAACCTCACTTTTTCCACCATTAAACAGGTATTCTAAAGCTAATATGTGAGCGTCTGCCAAATCTGTAACATGTATGTAGTCTCTTATACATGTCGAGTCAGGCGTATCATAGTCTGTTCCAAAGATTTTTATGTCTTCCCTTTTACCAATAGCAGCATCCAATACCAATGGAATTAAATGAGTTTCAGGTTCATGCCACTCTCCAATTTCATTATCTGGATCTGCACCCGCAGCATTGAAATATCTTAAAGTAGCGTATTTTAGTCCATAGGCATTATTATAGTCGGAAAGAATCTTCTCCACCATTAATTTACTCTGTCCATACGGATTTATAGGATTCTGAGGGTGATTCTCAACTATTGGAGTTTCTATCGGATTACCATAGGTTGCACAAGTTGATGAAAAGATAAAAAACTTTACATTAAACTCTCTCATTACCCGCAAGATATTTAATGTATTAGCAACATTATTTATATAATATTTTTGTGGATCTTCAACCGATTCTCCAACATATGCAAGAGCTGCAAAATGCATAACAGCCTTAATAGGATTTTTCTTAAAGACGAGCCTGATCTGTTCAATATCAGCCAGATCCCCTAAGATGAAATCTCCCCACTTAACAAACTCTCTATGACCATAGATCAAGTTGTCAAATACAGCTGTTTTATAACCTTTTTTATTTAAAAGTTTATTTATATGTGAACCGATATAACCTGCCCCACCAACAACAAGTATCATTAATACATTTCCTTAATTAAATAAATCTCTTGTTTATATTGATAATTCTGAATATAGCTAGAGAGTGCAATAAACAGAAACTAGCAGAAACTATTAGAATAATATATAATAATATAAGATATTCAAAAAGTCAATTTTTAGAACTTGATATTTCAGACAAATTCCCGGGTAAATCAAGTCAATAACTTACATTAGCCACCTAACTGTAAACTGGGTAGACTTAATGTAAAACTTTAATTTAGTTTCAGGTTGAGTAATTTGTCAGAAAACTCTGTTCTAAAACCTTATCGACCAAAGATTAACGCAAATTAAAAAAGAGAACAACTTAACTGGGGGGGAAGAAAGGGAGAAGTTTGTTATGGTGAAAAAAACCTGGTTTATTGTTTTTATGAGTACACTTGTTCTTCTTTTTGCCGGTTTGTGGATTGCCGGAGATTTTGCAGAAGCACGGCACAGTGATACGAGACGAAGGGGAGACCATAGGCATCGCTATCCACATACAGAGTTTGTTGCCATTGCCTCTGGAAATGCGCATACAATCGCAATTATAAGTGGAGGGACTGTCTTGACATGGGGAAGTAACAGTTCAGGACAATTGGGTGACGGGACAACAACAGATAGAACCACACCTGTTAAGGTAAGCAACCTTGCCAATGTCATAGCAGTCTCCGGCGGAGGCGCTCATTCACTCGCGCTTAAAACAGACGGCACTGTATGGGCTTGGGGGGATAACAGTTCAGGACAATTGGGTGACGGGACAACAACAGATAGAACCACACCTGTTAAGGTAAGCAACCTTGCCAATGTCATAGCAGTCTCCGGCGGAGGCGCTCATTCACTCGCGCTTAAAACAGACGGCACTGTATGGGCTTGGGGGGATAACAGTTCAGGGCAGCTTGGAAACGGAACAAATATATACAGTACAACGCCGGTACAAGTAAGCAGTCTTATAAGTGTTGCAAGAATTTCCGGCGGAGGCGCTCACTCACTCGCGCTTAAAACAGACGGCACTGTATGGGCTTGGGGAGATAACAGCTCAGGGCAGCTTGGAAACGGAACAAATATATACAGTACAACGCCGGTACAAGTAAACAACCTTACAGGCATAAGAGTGATTGCCGGGGGACTTTCATTTTCCAGCGCGCTTAAAACAGACGGCACTGTATGGGAGTGGGGAAGAAATAATCAACTCACGCCTGTACAGGTAAGCGGAATCACAGATGTCGTAAGTCTTGCAACCGGAACATCTCATACGATCGTAATTAAAAGCGACACTACTGTATGGGCATGGGGCAGAAACGACTCAGCTCAGCTTGGCTATGGACCGACAACGTATGAGTCGACTCCTTTGCAGGTAAGCGGCATTAGTTATGCAACCGCCATAGCAGGCGGCACTTTCCATTCCGTAGCCCTTAAAAGCAGTGGGGATGTTTGGTCATGGGGTGGCAACAGCAGTGGACAGTTGGGCGATGGAACAACAACGGACAGCGTTACACCTGTAAAGGTTAAGGTTACTTACAGCGTAGGTGGCACAGTGAGCGGACTTCTCGGAACACTGGAACTTCAAAACAATGGCGGAGATAGTCTGATAATCACAGAAAACGGTCCGTTTACATTTGCAACAAAGCTTGAAAATCTTGCTGTTTACGAAATAACAATTTCAGGTCAGCCGGATGGTCAGGCCTGCGAAGTCATAAACAGCAACACTGGAAGCATTAAAGCCACAGATGTAACAGACATACAGATTAATTGTTTTGACTCCACTTTGCTTGCAAAAACCATCGAAATAGTGGGTGGACGTTCTCATTCAATTGAACTTAGGTCAGACGGCAGAGTGTGGGCCTGGGGAAATAACCAGTACGGCCAGCTTGGTGACGGAACAATAACGAACAGTCCGGCCCCAATACAGGTAAGCGGGCTTACAGGCATTATCGCTATAGCCGCAGGAGAAGACCATACTATTGCGGTTAAAGCCGATGGTACCGTATGGACTTGGGGCAGGAACGAATACAGCCAACTCGGAGTTACAACAACAGAAACATGTTACGCACACGTGCCTTGCTCCACCATTCCGGTTCAAGTATCGGAATTGACTGATGTTGTTGCCGTTGCCGGCGGAGGCGCTCATTCACTCGCGCTTAAAGCCGACGGTACTGTATGGGCATGGGGAAGCAACCAATACAGCCAACTTGGAGCTGAAACAACAGAAACATGTAGTTACTCTATAGCCTGCAGCACCATACCGGTAGAGACAGCCCTGCTTACAGATGTAACTTCCATAGAAAGCGGAGGAGTACATTCACTCGCGCTTAAAGCCGACGGTACTGTATGGGCGTGGGGAAATAACTGGCGCGGACAACTGGGAGACGGCACAAAGATCGACAGCATCACACCGGTACAAGTAAGCGGTCTTACAGAAGTTACCGGCATAGCATCAGGACGATTCCATACCGTTGCCTTTAAAACCGACGGTACTGTATGGGCATGGGGCGATAACAACGCAGGGCAACTGGGTAACGGAACAATAGAAAGAAGCACCATTCCGGTACAAGTAAGCGGCATCACAAATATCGCAGCCATAGCAGCCGGAGATAGTCATACTATTGCACAAAGAACCGATGGCACAATCTGGGCATGGGGTAATAACCAGTACGGCCAACTGGGAGATGGAACAATTACGAACAGCCTCATACCGTTGCAGATAAGCGGCCTTACAGGCACAAGCGGTATAGCTGCCGGCATGACCCATTCTGTCGCGTTTAACGCAACCGGCACGGTATGGACGTGGGGAGATAACAGTTCAGGACAACTAGGCGCAGTAACAACTGATTTATGTGGTGATAACTCTGATGTCAACTGCAGTTTAACTGCTGTGTCAACAAGAGAAAGCACAACCAACCTTTACAGTATTGGCGGCACGGTAAGCGGTCTTACTGGTACGCTGGTACTTCAAAACAACAATGTAGACGATATTACGATTACGGCAGATGGACCGTTCACCTTTACTGCAGAACTTGCAGACCTCGAAGTTTATGAGGTAACAATTTTAAACCAGCCACTAGATCAGGTATGCAGTAGTGTCACCAGCGGAAGAGTTAACGCCGCAAATGTAACCGATATAAATATCATATGTTTCAATGTATTTACGGATGTCACAGCCATAGCCGCAGGCAGTAACCATACCGTTTCGATTAGAACCGATGGTACGGTATGGGCGTGGGGGAATAATGGATATGGTCAACTTGGTGACGGAACAAGAATAGGCGGCTCCGTGGTTGTACAAGTAGAAGGCCTTACCGGTGTCACTGCCGTGGCCGCTGGAGTAGCTCATACCATAGCACTTAAAAGCGACGGCACGGTATGGGCATGGGGCATGAATATCTACGGTCAACTTGGAGATGGAACCACTACAATGAGTCTCACACCTGTTCAGGTAAGCGGCCTTACAGGCATCACAGCAGTCGCAGCCGGAGGTCACAATACCGTAGCACTTAAAAACGATGGTACAGTATGGGCATGGGGTAATAATTTATATGGTCAACTTGGTGACGAAACAACAACATCCAGCTACACTCCTGTACAAATAAACGCCCTAACAAACGTTACATCAATAACGGTCGGAGACCGTCATGTTATCGCGCTTAAAAGCGACGGCACGGTATGGGCATGGGGAAATAACCAGTACGGCCAACTTGGCGACGGCACGACTATAGACAGCTTCACACCTGTTCAGGTAAGCGGGCTTACAAACATAGCAGCCATCTCAGCCGGATCTTATCATACGCTTGCGCTTAAAACCGACGGCACGGTATGGATGTGGGGAAACAACGAGTTAGGTATATTGGAAAATGGAGAATTGATATATGCTGTAATCCCGGAACAGGTAAGCGGCATTGCAGACGCAGCCACTATTGCGGGCGGAGGAATAAGTGACGGCCATCTTTCCATTGTGGTTAAAACCGACGGGACAGTATGGACATGGGGAGAGAATTCATTAGGACAACTGGGAAATGAAACGACGGTTCGCAACACCACGCCACTACAGATAAGTGGACTAACAGATGTCGTAGCCGTAGCCGCAGGAGACCGTCATACTGTTTCTTTAAGAGCCGATGGCACAGTATGGATATGGGGAAGTAACGGAAGCGGCCAACTGGGAGCAGAAACAATTGAAGAGTGCATCGAAGCATACGCATGTGCGCCATCATACTGCAGTTCAACACCACTACAGGTAGTGGTGATTCAGTAACCTTTACGGTCTTTGCGCCCTCTGTGATAAATAAAAATCACAGAGGGCGCCCTGAGTGATGAGTGAGATTTTTAATTGTGATTGTTAAGTGGATTTCAATCTTTTTCCTCGATTATTAGTCTTATTTCCTCGCAGAGATCTGCTATCTGAAACGGTTTCTGCATAAACCCACGAATACCCAACCCCAACTCTTCCCGGACTTCGGATTCGGCTCCATAACCGGTAATAAGAAGAGCTTTTACGTCAGGGGATATCTTTTCAAGCTCTATAAAAGTTTCTTTTCCACTCATATCCGGCATAATCCTATCGATGATAACAAGATCAATTTCATCATGCCTATTCTTGAATATATCAATCGCCGATTGCCCTGATGAACAGGTCAGAACCTTGTAACCATATCCTTCCAGAGCCTGCCGTGTCATCTCACGAATCACCTCTTCATCATCAACCACAAGAATTGTTTCACTGCCGCTTTGAATCGGGCGGTCCTTCCCGGGCAAGTCTTTATAACCGGCTCGTAAATCCGTTACAGGCAGGTAAATATGAAACGTGCTCCCCTCTCCCGGCTTGGTCTCAACTTTTATATATCCCTTGTGATTTTTCACTATGCTCCATACCATGGAAAGGCCGAGACCTGTGCCAAAGTTCTTGTCCTTGGTGGTGAAGAAGGGTTCGAATATCTTGCTTCTGGTCAAGTCATCCATTCCAATACCGGTGTCAGCTACAACTATGTAAACATACTTTCCAGATTTGGCACCTTCGTTCATACGGCAGAACTCGTCATCCATCTCGAAAGATTTCGTGCTGATAATAAGCCTGCCTCCATCCGGCATGGCATCCCTGGCATTTATACAGATATTAAGAAGCACCTGCTGGATCTGCCCATCATCAGCCTTCACAACCGGCAGATTATCCTCTAAAAAAGTTTCGATCGAGATGTTCTTGTTGATTGTTCGGCTCAGAAGACGCACCACCTCCATAACGACCTTATTAAGGTCGGTCGGTCGTACTTCATATGTATCTCCACGAATCATACCGAGCAACTGCCTGGTAAGAGCTGCAGCCCTAATTGCTGTGGTCTCTATGGCGCTTATTGCTCTAAAAACACGGCTGTTTTTATCAACAAACGTTTTAGAGAAGGACGCATAACCAAGTATTCCTCCAAGTAGATTGTTGAAATCATGGGCTATACCTCCTGTCAGAGTTCCTATGGACTCCAGCCTCTGGGCTCGTATGACCTGCCGCCTCAATTCTTCGCACTCGTGTTTAGCCCCTTTAAGCTCGCTTATATCCCGTACCAGAACAAGAAGCAGGTCTTCTCCTTCATGCAAAAATCGACTCAAGCGGAGTAAGACCTCGATTGTCTCAGATGTTTTTTTTCTAAGAAGCCCCTCGGCCAACGAAGTAGAACTGTCTGCCACTGAAGTCTGGGGGACCGCTGAATTAGTACAGCCAGCCATTGTGCTTCTTAAGTCATCAGCCAGAAAGGGAACTATACTTGATATTTTCGCTCCATTTAGCTCTTCCACCGTATAACCGGATATAGAGACGGCTGCCGTATTTGCAAGGCAGATGTTTCCATCGCAGTCAACTGCAAACACTGCCTCATCCATGCACTCCAGAAGAACTCCCGGAAATGTTCCTCCGGCTGGAACCAAAGTCTGCTTATTAGCTTTACTTATCATCATTAAAAAAATATCTATTTAAGAAGGTAATTATATAAGCTGACTCTAAGGCTGTTACTACAGACAATCATCGGCTGTTTCCTTTTTCAGCCACGCAAGGTATGGCTCCCATCCCCCGATTATGGGTAAGACTATCATCTCAGGTAAGTCGTAGCTATGAATCTCCTTGATTCTATCCATAAGACGATCCAGCTTGCGATCTTGCGTTTTTATTACAAGCAACACTTCCGAATCATCACAGATCTTGCCCTGCCACCTGTATATGGAACGGATTGAAGGCAGAATGTTTACACAGGCCGCAAGACGGTCGGCCACAAGCTTTTTAGCAATACCTGCCGCTTCATCCGGGGATGAAGCCGTTACCAGAACAACTATGTAGGAATTATCATTATTATCCATAGCTATAAACGTTACAATTTTACCCTTATATTATTGTTTCGGCAAATAGCTCTAAATCTATAAGCCCGGAGCTTATTGCCTGTAAGGCTTCCTTAGTGCTAAAATTATAGCCGTGTTGTTTCGTGGCGGTATCCAAAATTTTAAACGATAAGTTTTATTAAACAAGAAGGGGGAGCAGGAGTAATGATAAAAACAATATACTGGGAAAACGGTATCGTAAAGATGCTTGATCAGAGCCGCCTTCCCCTTGAGACCATCTATGTTGACTGTGATGACTACATTAAAGTGGCGGAAGGCATTCAAAAGCTCTGGATAAGGGGAGCTCCCGCCATAGGCATAGCCGCAGCCATGGGTCTTGCCCTGGGAGCATCCGATCTTTCGGCAGAAACATACGAAGAGTTCATAAAGAAACTGGCGCCGGTACGTGATTCTATTCTTGCCACCCGTCCTACAGCAGTCAATATACAATGGGCCATGGAACACATGTTCGATATGCTGGAAAAACACAGGAATGAGTCGATAGAAGCGCTTAAAAAACGCTTGAAAGACGAATCGCAGAAGATTCTGGAGGAAGACATAGAGATCAACCGCGCAATCGGTGAAGCCGGCGCATCATTTATACGTGACGGAGATACAATTCTTACACACTGCAATGCAGGCTCCCTGGCCACTGGAGGCTATTACGGAACCGCTACAGCAGCTATCCGTGTAGCGCATGAGCAAGGAAAAAAAATAAAGGTGATTGCGGATGAAACACGACCTGTGCTTCAAGGTGCGCGTCTTACAGCGTGGGAACTCATGGAAGACGGAATAGACGTAACACTGATCTCTGATGTTGCGGCCGGCAGCCTGATGCTTAATGGCGAAGTCGATCTTGTCATTGTGGGCACGGACAGAACAGTAAGAAATGGAGACGTTGCTAATAAAATAGGCACTTACCCCGTCGCTGTGCTGGCCGCTGAAAACGGTATTCCATTTTATGTAGCCGCTCCTCTGAGCAGTATCGACCTTTCTATAAAAAACGGCGCTATGATACCAATAGAGGAACGAGACAGCGAAGAGGTGACTAACGTTTTCGGACGATGTAGAATCGCCCCTGAGGGTGTCAAGGTGCGCAACCCGGCCTTTGATGTTACACCGGCACGCTATGTAGCTGCTTTTTTTACGGAAAAAGGAGCCTTTCGTCCGTCAGACCTGAAAAAACTAAAAGACCCTGCCCAGGACCTGGAAGCAATCCGTATTGATACGGTCTCAAGTGGTGCGACCACCGCGAATGATGCGACCGCTGCGAGATCTAAATCATGATTGTGAAAGACATGACCATCCAGGATATCTGGGATGCATACCGGCAGACTCTGGACGAGGTAGACGAGCAGATTCTTAAGGACCTGTCTTCACCTGTTCCTCAGATTCCAGCCATAGGCAGGTACCTTGTATGCGGCGGCAAACGCCTGCGGCCGTTTCTTGTCATACTCGGCGCTGAAATATCCGGTTATACCGGCAAGTACACCAAAGTGCTTGGCAGTGTTATCGAAACCATTCATACCGCATCTCTGCTTCATGACGATATCGTGGATGATGCCGTTGTCAGGCGCGGTAAGCCTGCGGCCCACTCCGTGTGGGGAAACGAAGTGATAGTGCTTGTAGGAGACTTCATGTACTCAAACGCCCTCAGAATTGCAGTTTCCCTTAAAAGCCAGAAAATAATGGACACTCTCTCAGAGGCCACAACCCGCATGACCGAAGCTGAACTCCTGCAACTATCAAGGATAGGCGATCCATCTATTGTTGAAGACGACTATATGCAGATAGTAAGAGGAAAAACAGCAGCGTTGATATCAGCCGCTTGCCGTATGGGGCCGATACTCTCTAAAGGTCCTTCATGGCAGGAAGAGGCCTTGGCCGGTTTCGGGTTGAAGTTGGGCATTGCTTTTCAGATAGCGGATGACCTTCTCGACTATAAGGCGGCGGAAGACAAACTGGGCAAAAGCCTGGGCAAAGACCTTGCCGAAGGGAAAATCACCTTGCCTGTTATATACCTTCTTCGCGAAGCCAACCCCTCGGAACACTCGCGTGTAAGCAGCATTATCGCCTCGGACACACTGGAAGAATCAGACCTGGACTATATAATGGGATTATTCAATAAGTATGGCACCCTGGAGACTTCCCTTGCACGTGCCAGGGAAATCATGGAGGAAGCAAAGGCAATGCTGAGTGATTTTCCGCCATCCCGCGCCAAAGATTCGCTTTTGGCTATTGCAGATTACGCCCTATACCGGGAACACTAACATGCATCCGCTTGTAAAGCTCGCAAAAAAAGCGGTTGAAACATTTGTTGAACACAAAGAGCGGTTAGCTGTTCCTGAAGATATAGCAGACGAGTTTCTTAGGCCTTCTGCCGTTTTTATCTGTATTAAAAAATCAGCACAGCTGCGTGGCTGTATAGGCACACTTACACCAAAACAACCTTCTATGGCCGATGAAGTTATCGAAAATGCGATCAGTGCATGCTCAAAAGACCCGCGCTTTCCTGCTGTCAGACCGGAGGAACTCAGTGAACTCAGCTATACTGTAGACGTTCTTGGGCCTTCAGAGCCAGTTACAGGGCCTGAGGATCTTGATCCTAAACGTTTCGGAGTTATTGTAACAAAAGGAAATGCACGAGGCCTGCTTCTTCCGGACATCGAAGGTGTTGAGACTGCTTTGGAACAAATCGATATTGCTAAGCGCAAGGCCGGCATAGATCCTTCAGACACTAACGTTGAAATTCAGCGTTTTAGTGTAAACCGCTATAAGTAGAACGAAAATAAGTATAAAACCGCCAAGGAGATACACTGGTTGATTTACTAAATAAGCCACGTCAATCTCATAAAGCCAATCAATCCTAAACCAGTAAATATTACATATAAGAATATACTCAATTTCTGTTTTAAAACAACGACATTTGGTTAAGTTGCTGAAGCGGAAACCTGAGCGGGTACTGGTTGTCGAAACAGGCTGTGCAGTAGTCATCCGGGTTTGGAACCACACTCAGAAGGTTTTCAGTATTCAGGTAAGCCATGGAATCTGCGGTTATGTATTTTTTTATCTCTTCAATACTGTGGTTTGATGCTATCAACTCTCTTTTGCTTGGCGTATCAATACCATAATAGCATGGAGCAATTGTCGGTGGTGAACTGATTCGCATATGCACTTCTTTTGCGCCGCCGCTCTCTTTTAGCATCTTAACAATCTTCTTGCTTGTGGTACCCCGCACGATAGAATCATCCACAACAACAACCCGCCTGCCTTCAAGAAGCTTTCGGACAGGATTAAGTTTTATCTTCACCCCAAAATGTCTGATAGTCTGCCGCGGCTCGATAAACGTACGACCGACATAATGGTTACGCACAAGTCCGAAGTCAAAAGGAATACCGCTGGCTTCAGCATATCCAAGAGCGGCAGGCACACCTGAATCAGGCACCGGAATAACAAGATCAGCCTCCACACCGTAGTTACGGGCTAATTCACGCCCAAGGTCCTTCCGGATTTCATTCACGCTCAGGTTTCCAAAAATATTGCTGTCAGGCCTGGAAAAATAGATAAACTCAAATATGCAGTGCGTCTGCCGCTGCGCGTTTGAAAACGTTAGAGATTGAAGACCGTTCTCGTTGATTATCAGTATCTCCCCCGGTTCCACATCCCGCACATATTGGGCTCCGACCAGGTCAAAAGCACAGGTTTCAGAGCTGATAATCCAGGCGCCATCATGTTCGCCTATGGAGAGGGGCCGAAAACCATACGGATCACGCACTACGATCATTTCTCTTTCCGTCATCAGAATCAGACTGAAAGCGCCTGATATTCGTTTTACCGCCTCTACTATGCGTTCATGCAGATCACCCGACTTGGCATGAGCAATCAGGTGAACAATTACCTCGCTGTCGGAGTTCGATTGAAATATAGCTCCTTCTTCTTCCAGTTCTTTTCTAATTTCAGAAGCATTTATGAGGTTTCCGTTGTGAGCTATGGTTAAAGAACCAAGCGAGTAGTTGACCAGTATAGGCTGAACGTTCTTCAAAGCCGAAGAACCGGCCGTGGAGTAACGGTTATGTCCTACCGCCATATGTCCATGAAGCTTTTGAAGACGTCTCTCGGTAAAAATATCCGCTACAAGACCCATGCCTTTCTCAAGATGCAGCTGTTTGCCGTCCGATGAGCAGATACCGGCGCCCTCTTGCCCGCGGTGCTGGAGTGCGTAAAGACCCAGATACGCCAGGTTGGCGGCTTCACTGTGGTTGTAAACACCTAAAACACCGCATTCCTCGTGAAATTTGTCAATCATATTAAATTAACTTCTTGGGTCAACATATTTTTTACTTTCTGTTATTATAGATTGCGCCTGGGTGTAAATGAAACACCGGCACCATAACAATTCATTTTTTTCATTGAGGTTTTAACAAGGAGCTATGAATACCAGTATTTTCCATCTTATCTCAAACGCCGACTTTGTGGTCAAGGGGGTCATGGCGCTTCTTTTGTTCTTCTCTGTTTATTCTTGGGCGATTATACTGTATAAATTCTCATTTCTCAGACGGGTAGAAAAGGAAAACGATAAGTTTACCCGAAATTTCCAGCGGCACAAGAACATCGAAAGTCTAATTCGTGGAATGCGTTACAGCCCTATGGCCACCCTGTTCAGAGCTATGGCCGAAGAACCGCCAGGAACAGACCGGGACGAATATCGGCATATTGTCAGACGAGTGGAAGGGCTTGAAACAGCCAGGATGGAGCGATACCTTAATTTTCTGGCGACTACGGGGTCGACCACCCCTTTTATCGGGCTTTTCGGAACAGTATGGGGAATTATGAACTCGTTTCGCGGTATAGGCGCTGCTGGAGCAGCCAACCTGGCTGTGGTAGCCCCTGGTATAGCGGAAGCTCTAATCGCCACCGCAGCCGGTCTTGTGGCCGCTATACCTGCAGTAATAGCATATAACTACTATCTCAGCCGAGTACGGCTGATCACAATACAGATGGAAGACTTCGACCAGGCGCTGGTGGAGTACTTCACGAGGAGCGATGCAGAGCAATAGATTAAGAGGCCGTGCCATGTCTGAAATCAATGTGACGCCTTTCGTTGACGTCATGATGGTTCTTCTGGTCATATTTATGGTTACCGCACCCATGTTACAGCAAGGCGTGGATGTAAACCTTCCCCAAGCCAAGGGAAAAGCCCTGCCGGCCAAGGAAAGGGTTGTTGTTACCATAAAGAAAAACTCGAAGGTCTACATCAATAAGGCGGAAATTGCAGTGCCTGAACTTCAAAAAAAACTTAAGCTGATTTTCGCAAACAGGGAAAACAAAGAAATTTTCCTAAAAGCGGATAAAAACATACCCTATGGTTTGGTCGCAACGGTTATGGGTGAGATACGGGAGGCTGGAATAGATAAACTGGGGATGGTAACAGAGCCCCTTCAGAGGTAAAACAGGGTGTTTTTAAGACGTGATCCCTCGTTTGGAAGGATGGCTTTCGTATCGCTACTGGTGCATGCTGCGGTCATTTTGCTTTCAGGACTGACCTTTTCCTTTAAGACACGCCGTTATGTGACTCCAAATCCTTATTTTGTAAACCTGGTAACGCCATCGCAGCCGGCTAAAAAAATACCAAAGAAATCGGCAAAAACGGCAAAAAAAAAGAAACCAGCACCAAAATCGATAAAAAAGAAAAAAAAGCCGGCGGCTAAGAAAACAAAAAAGGCAACAAAGAAGAAACCAGCAGCCAAAGCAAAAAAGAAACCCCCTGCAGTTAAGCCGGACAGCAGTCCGGCGCTCCGCAACAATCGTACAAAAAAGCCGGAACCCGAGTCGAAAGAGTCGCCCGAAGAAATAGTTAGGAACAAAATAGAGAGGCTTAAAAAAATTGACCGGCTTGAACGGCTGAAAAAGTTGAGGGCTTCTATCGGCGGATACAAACTGGAAAAAGAGGGTGAGGAGACTGCGGCCAAAAGGCAAAAAACCATCTCGCCGGAGGCTACAGCGGTTTACTACGGTATAATTCGATATCGAGTGCTTGAGCGGTGGGTCTACACCGGAAAAGCAGTTGACAGGCTGGAGGCTGAAGTGCTTATTTCATTAAGTAAACAGGGTGGCGTGCAGAAACAAAGTATTGTAAAAAGTTCAGGAAATCCAGACTTCGACCGTTCTGTGCTAAGAGCGATAGCCAAAGCCTCTCCGTTTCCACCACCGCCGGAAGGTGTAGACACTGAGATCCAATTCAGGTTCAGGCCTGAAGATATTCAATAAATGTATAAATCAAAATTTCAATATCTTCTGAAGCTTTGTTTTCAAGTTGTTGTTGCAGCCGTCGTTTTTCTTTCGCCGGTGCGTGGCTTGGCCAGGGTATATATTGATATCACATCTTTTGACATTCGTATGCCGGTGGCTATTTCAAACTTCACATCAGATCCCGGCCTGGCAGCAATAATACGGAGTGACCTTGAGTTCACACATGCATTTCAGGTGATCAATCCAAAAGCATATTTAGAGTCTCCAGGTTCTCCCTTTTCTCAGGACAACTGGTTACCTTTAAATGTTGAAGCAGTGCTGAAAGGTACTGTAAAGTTTGATAAAACAGGCCAGAAACTTCTGGCTGAGGCCTCTTTGTACGACCCAATAGAAAACCGTGCTATTTTCCAGCGTCAGTATCAAAGCGATGTTACACTGCTAAGAAGCCTGGCCCACCAGATTTCGAGTGACGTGTATGAAGCGCTTACCGGGCATGATAGTGTTTTTCGTACCAGGATAGCCTACGTGGTAAAATCAGGCAGCGGTAAAGAAATCTATCTCATGGACTGGGATGGCAAACGTGCCAGAAGAATGACGAGAACCCATACCCTTACAATGCTTCCAAAATGGTCTCGGACAGGACGTTACATGGCATACTCATCACTTCGTCAAGGCAGGTGGGGGCTTTACCTGCTGGACCTTTCAAAGGCGGACGAACGTCTTCTCTACGGAAACAGCAATCTAAGCCTGCCCGGTTCATTCGATCCTGACAGCCAAACCCTGTATTTCTCAGCCTCGCAAAAAGGGGGTACAAAACTGTTCAGAATAGGACTGAACGGCAAAAATTTGAGAAAAATCACTAACGACATAGGAATTGATGTATCTCCTACGGTAAGCCCTGATGGAAGGCGAATAGCTTTTGTTTCAGACAGGGGTGGGACACCCCAGATTTATGTTATGAGCGTAAGAGGCGGTCCTGCCAAGCGCATAACATTCAAAGGCAATTACAATACATCCCCAGCTTGGTCTCCAAGGGGTGACAGGATCGCTTTTGTCGGAAGAACAGATGGAGCCTTGCATATATTTACGGTCACTCCTGAGGGAAATGCGCTTACACAACTTACCAGTAAAAGGTCGAACGACTCTCCGGCATGGTCCCCGGATGGACGTTACATAGCTTTCTCGTCGGGCTGGAAAGGTGAAAGCTCTATTTACATAATGCTGGCAAACGGTGATAAAAAACGCCGTATATCGTCAAAAGGCCAGAATGCCACATCACCCAGCTGGTCGCCGTTGCTTCGTTTTTGAGTTAAACAATTAAAAAATAAGTATTGTAATTTTGATTAAAGAAAGAAAAAAAGCCAACAGACTTGAGCAAAAAAAACATTTAATATAAAATGAATGTTACGTTTTAGTTTCGAACGACAAAGCAGCGTCCGAACAAACACAAACAACTAAATCTTAATGGAGGATAATAATAATGATGAAAAGAGGATTTTACACAGGATTGATTCTGCTTGCAACAGCAGTTCTCTTCAGTTCTTGTTCAAAGAAACATACTGTGGTTCAACCGGAACCGCAGCAACAGGAAGATGTCCAGGCTGAACCGGCTGTTTCAGGAGTGGAGGTAGTAGAACCTATAAGCCCGGAGGAAGTGGAGGTTGCAGGAGTCCCTCGTGAACAGATTGATGTTGGCACACAGCCTCCTGCCGTCGTGGAAGAAGAAAAAATTCAGAAAGACTTTAAAGACATTCACTTCGATTACGACAAGTATGATATAAGACCTGAAGATCAAGCCACGTTGGCACGTTTGGCAGATTGGATGATAAAAAACCCATATAGCAAGGTTACTATTGAAGGGCATTGCGACGAACGAGGCACCGACGAATACAATCTTGCACTCGGAGAACGCCGGGCAAGGGCTGCAAAAAACTATCTTTTAGCCTCAGGAGTCGATAAAGACCGTATAGCAACAATTACTTATGGTGAAGAACGGCCACTTGACCCTGGACATAACGAGGAAGCCTGGAGAAAAAACCGCCGCGGTCACTTTGTCATAATAGAATAAACAGATAAATAAATGAAAAACGCATATAGGGTCGGTTCCAGCCGCTGCTTATTGCTTGCGGCATCTGTCTGCATCATATTTTCAATAGCCGGTTGCGCTACGACTGAAGATTTGCGAACAGTGCAGGCCGACTTAAACGAAGCTCGTAGAATTGCCTATGAAAACCGTAACAAGGTTCGTGAAATAAGTGATCGTATTGCTATAAGCGAAACAGGTCGCCAGGCATTTGACAAGCCAGCTACAGACGACAATGGAGTTCTTACGAACATAAGACAGAGCCAGGCAGAGTTAGGACTCCGGCTGGAAGATCTGTATCGAGAAACAAGATCGCTTCTGGGCCGCCTGGACGAAATGCAATACAACACGGAACAGGCTCTTAACAAACTCAACGATCAGAAAGATCTGCTGATGATAAGAATCAGCGCCCTTGAGGAAAGATTTAGGCTTTTCTCGCCAACACCCTCCACCCAAACACCACCATTACCCACGCAACCGGCTGCTGAAACAGCATCTCCTGGAATTAAAGGGAAAGAGGAGGTTATTGACCAAACACCCGATGAATCAGCGCTGGCTTTATACAAACGTGGGCATAACCTTTATAAATCCAAGGATTTTGTAAAAGCTCGTGAGACATTTAAAGCATTTCTAGAAAAATTTCCGAACCATGAATATGCTGGAAATGCACAGTTCTGGATCGGCGAAACATATTACTCCGAAAAGGATTATGAAAACGCTATACTGGCATACGAAGATGTCCTCAGAAAGTACAGGCAGAGCGAAAAAGTACCAGCAGCTATGCTTAAACAGGGTTACGCCTTTGTAGAACTCGGCGATGAGCGCACTGCCAGAGTTTTACTCGATGGAGTAGAGAAGAAGTTTCCGGGAACCCACCAGGCAGAGCTTGCAAAAAGAAAACTCAAGGCTATCAGCAAAACGACGAGGTAAGGGGTTGTCTTTGCGCAGAATCTGAGGCTATTTTCTGGTGGATAATAAACTAACGCACCTGGATGAACACGGATGTTGCCGTATGGTCGATGTGGGCGAAAAGCCGGTCACTCTACGTGAAGCTGTGGCTGCAGGGATCGTAAATATGGCACCTGAAACCCTGCGGTTGATACAGAAGGGTGGTATAGCAAAGGGTGATGTTCTGGCAGTAGCCCGTTTAGCCGGCATTATGGCGGCAAAAAAAACATCTTCTCTGATTCCTCTTTGTCACCCTTTAAACATTAATTTTGTAACTGTTGACATCGAAGTAAAGCAAATTCCTCCTCAAATAGAAATCCGTTCTACAGTAAGAATAAACGGACGAACCGGTGTGGAAATGGAAGCCCTTGTAGCCGTTTCAACAGCCGCCCTTACGATCTATGATATGTGTAAATCCGTAGACCGTAGAATCTCTATAACCAATATACACCTGCTCGAAAAACGGGGAGGGAAAAGCGGGGAGTTTAAGGCGCTACCCAAATAGAGGCATACCTGCAAGGTCTGTCTGTCAAGGCTTTTTTTTGAAATAATCTTTGTGCTTAGAAGATACCGGCTTTGAGTTCTACTAAGAAGAGGAAATGACGTCCAGATTCAGAGTGTACTCGCCTTGTCTTCTCAGTTTTCTTTTATAGCCTTCAATATAGGCTTTAAGAGCTGTCTGCTGCCGCTTAAGCATCGGAGCTTTGTCTATTTTATTGTCTTTATCACCAGAAGCCTCTTTGGAAGAATACGGCATAAAGGCTTCCATTACCATCTTTCTGATCCTGTCAGCAGCCATATCCTCCCTGAGTAACTGTTCATACTGCGCAGCAGTACTTCTGTTCAACCTAAGTCTATTTAGGTAAAAATCCCTGTCAAAGCGGCCGTCACGCATGAAGTTAGGATCGTTTATTATAGCTTTCTGAAGCTCCTTGTCGCTTATTCGAATACCATTTTCTTTCGCGGCTATAAGCAGAATCTTCTGAGAAATCATTTCTTCCAAGGTCCTGTTTTTTAAGTCCAGACTCTTCCGCATCTCTTCTGTAAGCCGGCCTTGAAAAATATTCCGGTAAAGATCTTGCATACGCTCATAATTACGCCAGTAACTCTGGGAATCTATTGTGTATGGGCCGACTTCCGCCACTACCTGGACAGGGTTAGCGTTATTGGTACCGACTCCCCAGAAAATAAATGTAACGATTATCATCAGAAATGGCAGAAAGAACCACTTCGCATGTTTTTGCATAAACTGAAGCATGACAATTAAGTATAATTAAAGACGCCCTAAAAGGCAAGGCCAGGCAGCTGGTTTGTCAAGCCGTCGGTCGCCACCGGCTGGTATAGAGCCATTTATTACTCTACTTAAACCGTGATGATTTGTAGCGATGAAATATGCTAATATTTTGATGCGAAAAGTTTTTACCCAAGTTGAGATATTTTTTGCTTGGATGCCGACTTTTCTGTTTGCAGCATTACTTACAGCAACCAAACTTTGGAAAATTTATTCTTTGGATTTTTTAATTAAAAATATAAAATCATGAAAAAACTTTGGGCCGGAAGATTCAACAATACCACTGACGATATTGTGGAATCTTACACCGAATCCATCTCATATGATTACCGACTCTGGCAGTACGACATAAAAGGCAGCATTGCCCACGCCAGAATGCTTGGCCGCCAGAAAATCATCAAGAAGTCTGAGGCCGATAGGATAGTGGCTGCGCTACGAGAGATTGCTGCTGAAATAAGTAGCGGCGAGTTCCAGTTCAGAAAAGAACACGAAGATATACACATGAATATCGAGGCAAGGCTTACAGAGAAAATAGGGCCTCTCGGTGGAAAACTCCATACAGCAAGAAGCCGAAACGATCAGGTGGCTCTTGATACGCGGCTCTATCTTCGCGAAGAAACAGAGTCCATCATTAACCTTCTTAGCCGGTTTAAGAAATCTTTGGTCAAGCTTGCCGAGAAAAATATAGATGCGGTTCTTCCGGGCTACACACATCTTCAAAGGGCCCAGCCTGTTCTGTTTGCTCACCACCTACTGGCATATTACGAAATGGCTGACAGAGATGCAGAACGCTTCCAGGATGCACTTCAACGCATAAATGTTATGCCGCTTGGAGCAGCAGCCTTGGCAGGAACATCATTTCCTATTGATAGGCATTACGTGGCTAAGCAGCTTGGTTTTCCGGATGTTTCTAAAAACAGTATCGATACTGTATCCGACAGGGATTTTGTAATAGAGTTTCTATCTGCCTGTTCCGTGCTCATGATGCATCTGTCCCGTCTCAGCGAGGAAATCATACTGTGGGCGTCAGGTGAATTTGGATTTATAGAACTTCCGGATGCATTTGCAACCGGCTCCTCCATTATGCCGCAGAAAAAAAACCCGGACGTAGCCGAACTTACAAGGGGAAAGACAGGAAGAGTCTATGGCAATCTTTTTGCCCTTCTTACAGTTATGAAGGGACTGCCACTTGCGTATAATCGTGACATGCAGGAAGACAAAGAAGCTCTTTTCGATTCTGTGGACACTGTTAAGGCAGCCTTAGACCTTATGGGACGAATGCTTCAAAAACTCAAGATAAACAGACATAGGATGAAAGAAGCAGCGCTTGGAGGTTTTACAACCGCCACGGATTTTGCAGATTACCTGACTGCCTCAGGAATGCCTTTCAGGCAGGCTCATGAAGCGGCAGGCAAACTGGTTGCATACTGTTTGAAACAACATGGAGCTGGAAATAAAAATGGTAAAAAGCTTGAGGACCTCAGCCTGGAGGAGCTGGCTCTGTTTGCCGGCGGAGTAACTCAGGATGTATATGACTGGCTTTCGGTTGAAGGATCAGCGGCACGCAGAAAATCTTTTGGCGGAACGGCCAAGGAACTCGTTATTGCAAGACTTAAAGAACTCAAGGGCAAAAAGCGTTAGCCGAAGCTTTTTGGCCATAGGTGGACTGCTTCTCATTCCATGCCTTTTTTCTTGTGGTAAAAAAGGCCCCTTAACTCTCCCCCCTGATGCTTCCAGGCGTATGTCGGCAGAAGCTACTAGCTCCTCCTCTGCTGCCAGCTTTGAGAAAGATAAAGAACCTGAGGAAACAGTTACCACTGCTTCCAAGCCATCCTCTGCTATAGCACCTGGCGCACCTGAAAACCTGAAGGGCTTATTTGTGGACGGCACCATCTACCTTTTATGGTCATTGCCTGTTGAGAGGTCCGGTTCAGGCAGGTACAGAGTATGCCGTATGGAAAAAGACGGCTCAAAAACCTGCAAAATTGTTTTCCAGCCATCATTTTCAGACCAAAACGTAGATCGAGGAGCTACCTACAAGTATAAGGTGACTCTGCTTGTTGATGCCCCGGAACAACAGCTTGAAGGTCCACCTGCCTGGATAGAGATCCGTACAAGCGATACGAACTGATCATCCCCTATAATACTTCACGAGTCGGATTAATTCAGCAAGTAAATTCAACAAACAAACAGGAGTTTAGAGGTTGAATCACCGGATGCTGACTGTCTTCTTGCATATCGCACCAAGGGTACATACCGGGGGAAGGAACGAGCAGCCGTTGTGACTACAATCCCGCATTTTTTCTGCATAACAAATCAAGCAATTTCACTAAAAAAAGAGGCTTGCATAAAAATAAGTACTTTTATGCAAGCCAATAGAATAATGCTTAAATATTTTAAAGGGAGTTTTATTTCTTTTTATGGACGCTTACTGACTTTAAAAAGGCCACGATATCGTTCATGTCAGTGCCTTTAAGAACCGGCCATGAAAAACCATAATCACGCATTGTTTTCATCATTTTAGGGCCGTGATTCCATATGGACTGTGTTATTTTTATCGTAGAGATATTAGGAAGACGACTTAAGTTCGGACCAATAGAGCCGTTTCTTCCACCCGGTCCCACCGTGTGACAAATAACACAGTTTTTTTCTTCAAATATTTTTTCACCACGAAGAACATCCCCTGGTGGATCAAAGTAACGTACGGCAAATAGATAGGCGATAACATCCGCCATTGCCTGAGGTGTTAGATCCCTCCTTTTTATGTTCTTGATCTTCATCATCCGCATCATATCCGGAGAATGATTCCACATCCGAGATGCCATATCCGCTAAGGTTCTTGGAAACTCTATCTTTCCAAAATCAGGCCCCACGTGTGCACCCGAACCCTCTACAGAATGGCAATCCTTACATCCATTTTTTGCAAAAAGTTTTCTTCCACGTACCGGCGATCCTGGTTCCAGATGGTACTCCTCTTGGATTTTCCCCCCAATAGTCTGAACATATGCCACCAGGTTGACCATATCTTTTGCATTAAGATTGGGCCATGAAATCCCCCTCTTCTTCATCTCTTTTTCCATCTGAGGAGCATGTTGCCACATCTTTTGGGCCCAGACGATAGGGTTAATATAAAGTCCCCACTTGGTCAAATCAGGTCCGATCTTACCGCCTTTGCCCAGAATAGAATGACAGGTTGTACATCCTTTGGCAGACAATAAGAGTTTCCCCTTTGCAGGATCACCCGGCTCGTCCACATAGCGAATAAAGTAAAGAAACGAGAATAAAGAGGCCATTTCATCTTCGGTCATAGATTGGTAACGGATTCCCTCTTCTCTCATTTTTTCCCACATCTGAGGCAGATGATTGACAATATTGGTAGCAAGCTGCCCCTCAGAAAGGTGACTTATATGTATCCTGCCAAGATCTGGCCCGATAACAGCATCTCCCTGCCCCCAGATTGAATGGCAACGAATACAATTTTTAGAAAGAAAGAGCTTCCACCCCGTACTGGCGTCCTCGGGAAAAACCAACGAGACGTCCTCTACGGCTACTGCATCCCTTTGGAGACCGGGAAACATGGAGATCCCCGTCCAAACCAATGTCCAGAGCGTAACAAAAACAAGGTAAGGGATCGCTTTTAATAATTTGACCTGATGTTTTTTTATCATAATGTTATACCCCCGGAACACTTTTACTGTTGAATGTCTTTCAGAATGGTTTTTTCTTCCTGCCCAGAGACTACCACCCCGTGCATCTCTCCATAGGTATCGGGCAGGTATGTTTTAACCCTGCCAGCCACCTCAGCAACCGCATGCTTTCTTCCCTCCGCTATTTCCCAAATCGAGACAATAGGGAAAAACTTGGTAAACAGCACATACAACAGAATGAAGAAAGCAAAACAACCAGCCAGAAGTGACAATTCCACCCAGGTTGGGTGATAAACCCCGCGTTCATAAGGAAGGCGTGGGTTGGCAAGGGTAGGAACCACAATAATAAAGCGCTCTAACCACATTCCAACTGTAATGGCCAAGGATGCAAAAACACTCCCCTTAATAGTACGCAACTTCCGATTGCTTAAAATGATACCCGGTATGACAAGGCAACAAACCACCATTCCCCAAAATTCATATTTGTATTCTCCGTTAAACTTGGACCAAAAAACTGCCATATGGGTGGGCTCTGCCCCGTAAAAAGTAGTTAGGTACTCTGCAAAGGTAAAGTATGTCCATAACAAAGTAAACACAAAGAGCAGTATTCCCAGGTTCGTAAAATGAATGTCTTTCAGGTAATCATCCAACTTGTACACCCAGCGAATTAAAGCCATAGCAACAATTAAAGCTGCAATACCCGAATATATAGCCCCGACCACGAAATAGGGTCCAAAGATTGCCGAATGCCACATAGGCTGAACAGTCATCGCAAAGACAAAAGAAACCACTGTATGCACCGAAACAGCAACAGGAATAACAAGAATCGCCATAACCGAAATAGCCAACTCCAGGCGATGCCACTGCTTTGGAGTACCTTCCCATCCCAGGGCCAAAACAGTGTATAACCACTTTCTCTTTTTGGTCTTGTCGCGCATAATAGCGATATCCGGAATCAGGGGTAGATACAGATAGACCGTACTACCGGTCAAGTAGATGGTTATACTCGTAACGTCCCAAAGAAGAGGTGATTGAAAACGCCCGAACTTTATTATATTAATTATCCGGTCCGGACGGCCAAGATCCATCAAAATACTGGCCACGCCAAACAGAATCACCATTACCGTTATAACTTCCGCGGATCGGGTGATCGCCCGGCGCCACTCGGCTTGGGCAATTCTAAGAATAGCCGATATCAGAGTTCCGGCATGACTTATGCCTATGAAAAAAACGAAGTTAGTGATATAAAATCCCCAGTATACCGGTCGGTTTAGACCAGTAACACCAAGTCCATTTTGGAACTGCTGAAAATAAGCATAAAATCCCCAACCCACAATAAGAGAAAGGAGACCAACTGTAATGTAAAAGTTACGATTCGCCTCTTGAATGGGCTTGAGGAGAATCTTTTCATCATGTTCAAAGGCCTTGCTCAGGTCCATGTCATACTCCTTCATTTAAATAAATCACCTTGGGATGGGTACCAAGGTCTTCCAATAACTGAAAAGCTCGTCTGCTTCGCGCAAGAATAGCCACCTTAGATTTAGGATTATCCAGATCTCCAAAGTACATTGCCTCACTGGGACAAGTCTGAACACATGCAGGTATGTAGTCATCCGGCCCCAACTCACGTCCCTCATAACGAGCCTTGTCCTTGGCTTTTTGCAACCTGTGATGACAAAAAGTACACTTTTCCACTACACCATTGTAGCGAACAGTTACATCTGGATTAAGGGCTCTCTCCATACCTTTTGCCCATTGAGGTTTAAACCAGTTAAACGACTTCACCGTATATGGACATGCTGCGGTACAATAACGGCATCCGATACACCGGGCGTTAATCTGACCAACAATACCTTCAGAGCTGATTTGGGTTGCCCCAACCGGACAAACCTTGATACAAGGTGGGTGTTCACAATGCATACAGGGACGAGGCACAAGCTTCATCTGTGTATTTGGATACTCTTCCTCGATAAAAGGTATCATCTCCAGCCAGTGAATATTTCTTCCCTTGGCTGCACTTTCAGGATTCGAATTTGGGATATTGTTTTCGGCTTGACAGGCAACAACACATGCCTGACATGCTGAACATTTATCCAGATCTATTACCATCCCCCATTTTGCCATTCGTATTACTCCTTTACGCCGTTGCTTTTATTAACCGGGCACGGCATCTTGTAAATCTTATTTCACCGGTAAAGGGTTCCTTCTTGTACTGCAGAATCTGAAGAACATTCTCACCAATTCCTTCAGTCCATCTTCCACCGGTTTTATGTCCCAGCCCAACCGGCAGATTAATTACATCCGGCATTACGCCGTCATAAATCCGGACCTTCGCAACTATTTTACCCTGCAAAGACTCAACCCAAACCTTATCCCCATTATGAACACCTGCTTTATGAGCTGTTTCAGGATTGATTTCCACCCAGGTATGCCAATTCTGATAAACGTGAAAACCCGTGATATCCTGAAGCCAGGCCTGGTTTGTATGGGAAAGCCCGCTTAAGATAGGAATAGAGTAGGGATTCAACTCAAGGTTATAAACCGACTCATTACCCTTGAGAACACCTGGATCACCATGCGGCATGCAAGCTGTGTCCGTTTTGTCAAGATGGGTCATTTCTGTTGTTTTTTCAAGAAAGACATCTTTTTCCATGCTTTTCAAACTACGAATATACTTACTGGCTGCAAGAGAGTAGAACTCGAATTTTCCTGACGGAGTACCTAAAACACGTTTCCACTCCCACTGATAATAAACAGGGTCCCACCACCCTCCTTGCCCCTGAACATCCATCAGAAACTTTTCAAACTGTTCATGACTCCGAACCTTCCAGCCACTTCGCTCCAATAGTTTGGTCCACAGCTCTTCCAAAGGAGCCCCAAAAGACGTTCCCTTGCCGGCCTTGTGAAGTGTCTTCATCGAGCTTTTTATAAGATCTTGAGATTTTGCAGTTGGAAATGCACCAGCAACAGACTTGTCCATTGTTTGAGCCAGAGACATCAAAACCTCGGCGCTGTCACGAGTATCGTAAACAGGATCAATCACCGGCTGACCTATACTGACCACCGGATTGCCTTTTAATGTATGAGCACTGCTCAATTGCCATTTTTCCAGGTAAGTCGAATCCGGTAAAATAAGGTCAGCATACTGTGTTGTTTCGTCCATAAATGAAGAAAAACTGATAATTGTCGGCAGGCGTTTTATCGCCAACAAGAACTGCTCAGGGTCATGGCTGTTAAAAAGAGGATTAGCTCCGTTTAGAAGAAGAGCTTCAACAGGGTACGGCTGCTTCTTCTGAATCCGCTCGGCCAGTCGTGCCGGAACATTCCGGGCTAATGAGTAGACGTCTTTTCCAGCGCCATCTACCCTGGGCCTGGATAATCCTGCGGCAGCTACGGCATCCGGCTTAAATGGCGCAAGAAACGATAAATCCGGAGTTCTCGCACGTGAAAGCACTCCTCCTGTTTTCTGAATACTACCAATCAATGCGTTTAATGCATGTATAGCCATGCGGTTATAAATACCTTGATTACCAACACCGTCAGCGTCATTGCCTATAACCAATGCCGGTTGATGCCTGGCAAGATCCCTGGATATACTTATTATGGTATCTCTTGGCACACCGGTTTCCCGGACAACTCTGCTTATGGGATACTCCTGGATAAGCATAGTTTTAAAACCAGGGTGAAGAACCCCTTTTTTATCCGTCCAGTCCTCAAAACCAAATGTTCTATTGGCCATAAAATCTTCATCATAATTTCTTTCAAGTACCAGCATCGAAGCAATACCCAAGGCAAGAACGCCTTCGGTTCCCGGGCGGATCGGAACCCATGTATCTGCTTTTGCTCCAGTCACTGAAAGACGAGGCTCAATCTGAATGAGTTTTCCACGAACATCATCCTGCCCTCTACGAAACTTACCAAAGGCCTGAAATGTCTGCACAGGAGACCACGGTGTCTCAAGAAAAGCACTATTAAATGAGACAATTAAGGAAGATGCCTCAATATCATATACAACACCAGCCTCCCAACCCTGCATCATATTAATAGCCGGCACCATTCCGGTTGCAGCATGGTCTGAACCACAATGCACCAGGTTAGGAGAACCATAAGCCGCCATAAAGCGCTCTGAAACATCTTGAGCAAGCTTATCCTGTGAGCCTGTCAACATAACAACCGAGTTCGGCTTGCCCTGCTTACGAAGCTCTTTCAGCTTCTCACCGGCGGAAACAAGCGCCTCATCCCAAGATATCTGCTTCCAGTTTCCAGAACCCCGTTCCCCTACTCGAAGCATGGGGCCCTTTATCCTGTCAGGATCATACAAATATTGAAGGCCTGACTGCCCCCTGGCACAGACTTTCCCCCTGTTGATGGGATGAAGGGGGTTTCCATCAATCTTAACCGCCCTGTCTCCATAAACGCGGACAAGAATACCACAACCGCCCGAACACTGTTGACAAAGCGACGATACCCATTTTTCCTCTGGTGGCCTAAGCGAGGCATCAGCCATCTGTTTTGCCAGTGTTTTTCCCTCAACGATATTAGGGAACAACCCATAGCTGTATGCAAGACCAAAGGATGAAGCGCCTGTCAGGATCTTTAAAAAGTCCCTTCTCCGTATATTACTCATCTTCACCTCGTTTAAAGTGTCAAAATCTCAAACCGCACCGTTTATACACCGGATCAACGATGACACGAAACACAATCTGTTTTAGCCTGAAGCTTCCTGTGACACGCAAGACATTTATTCATGCTTATCTTCATAGGAGCCTTAGAAGGCGGCTTTGTTCTTTTTGCCATGTCTCCATGACAATTCTCACACTCAATACCAGCCACAGTCACATGCCGTCTATGGGAAAAGAAAACATGCTCAGGAACCCGAAAAAGCCGCTGCCAGGGAATCTCTTCACCTTTTGAGTAAAACTCTCGAATCTTTTCTTCTTCAGGGCTGTCTGTAACCGGTTCAGAGTGACACTCTATACAGACCTCAACACTGGGAATCGTAGCCCGAACCTTGTCTTTTACCCCCTGGTGACACATACTGCATTCCAGCTCCAGTTCCTGGGTGTGCTTGTAGTGGTTATACTGAATAGGTTGCTCAGTCGCACCTGCACCTTCTCCAATAAAAAAGATACAAACCAAAGTAAAAAATATCGTCTTAAACAGGTTTTGTCTCATACACACCCTTCCATCACAAGTTGATGTCACGAAATACTTTAATGTCCTGATATTAAGCAAGTCATATGCCAACACTATGAGCACAACTAAAAATAGTATCTAACCTATTGTTTTATAAAATAAAGTATCTCTTTTAACCTTATCATCTCCCCTACACAGCATATTGACCGAATTTCGTACACCGATCTGAAAACAGAAAGAAAATTCATAAACAACACACTGAAAATAAAGACTAAATACAAGATTTACAATTATTAGACACTGTCCGATTTACGGACACTAGTTAAAAATAGACTACTTTTAATAAAAACCCTTGAAAAACAGTATGTTTTAATGTTTAATAAAAAATGGGATTAAGGTGGCACAACCGTTGCAACATTAAATATTATTGTAAGCCACTACAATTAATGTTTTCGATATCATTCTTGTTTGGAGTTCTTATTATGCTTATATCTACGGCTCAGGTATTGGCACCAACATATGCCTGCGCTGAAGCTGAAGACAACATTGCTGTAAAAAGCAAAATAAATAAAAAAATAAAAAAAAGAGATTACGTCTCGGCTAAGGTCTGTAGGGAGTGTCATCCCAAAATATACACCATGTGGAATAACTCAATGCATGCTCATGCAATGGATGATCCTATATTCAAAGCGACTTATGCGCTAGCGTATACTAAAACATGGGGAAGGGCTGCAAAAGTATGTCTGAGGTGTCACGCACCCACGACTATTATCACTGGAGATTTTAATCAGGAACTAGAAATTACCCGGGAAGGGGTTACCTGTGACTTCTGTCATACAGTAACCGGGATCGACCTCTCTAACCGGAAAAATCCATTTGTTATAGAGCAAAGTCAGATGAAAGCCGTACCTGCTGGGGGGATAGATCCTTGGTCCCATGGCAGTAAACAGTCAGATATTCTCAACTCATCAGAATTCTGTGCCGGCTGTCACGACTATACAAACGAAAATGACGTTGTTTTGATGGGAACATTTACAGAGTGGAAAAAAGGACCCTATCCTGCACAAGGTGTGGAATGTCAGGATTGTCATATGCCTAAACAAAAAGATGACCTGAAAGATCATCGAATGGTGAAGTTCAGGGAGGACCTGCCTAGTCAAGCAGAAGCCATGCAGACAGGTTCTCAAAACAGTTCCGGTTTCAATATAATAGACTATGACATCAGTGTCAAAATAAATAAAGTTGAAAGAAACGGCGGACATCTAAAAGTAGTTGTACAGGTTACAAATACAGGTTACGGGCATATGATTCCCACAGGCATGCCGAGTCGAGGCCTCATTCTTGTCTGTGAAGTCAGGACACCTCCAAAAGGTGAAACCATGATCCGCCGACAAATTTACAAAAAAAGAGTTGTATACAAAAAAAACGGGCAAGAACTTACAGATGATTCAGATCTTATGTTGAAGCCTTGCCGGGTTATTGATGACAACCGTCTTACCCCAAATGAGACCCGAACCGAAGAATTCAAGTTTATGGTTTCTGCGGATCAGAGTGTTATTGTCAGTGCCTCTGTGAGTTATCTTTACAACCCTGTCTTGATTCATAAGACCGAAATGAAAATTCATATCGACAGGGATGAAAAAGTTATTCAGGCTAATTCCAACAGCAGCAAAAAACTACCTAATCAAGGAGGATCTCCAAATGACTAAAACTTCAAAGCACAGTAAAAGCGCCTACTTTGTTCAAATTCTAATGGTGCTTGGTTTTAACACCTTTATTCTCTCGTTCTTCAGCTGGTTTTTTTACATGATTCATTCTGCCAGTCTGCTGCACGAATCTACCGGACCAGGAACAGGTCTGGCAATCGTGGCTATCCCACTAGCTAGTATTCTTCTATGGGTGGTCAATTACACGGCATGCGGACTGTTGTCGGACGAGACGTCTTCAATCTTCAAGAACAAAGACAAATAATTATAATCAGATACTTAAAGTGTCATGCTTCCCGGCATTAGCCGGGACTGACACATTCGGCATCCAGCTAAGGAAAGGATATGTCTGAAGGCGGGTATTATAAAAAGAGATGCTCAAATCTTTTTATATAACAGAAACTCCGCGTTGAACCTCTTGAATAAACATGGATTGGAGCCGTGTAAGCCTGTTCCCAACCAGTTCCGCAACATTTTGCATAAAGACGGCCCCGAATTTTGAATCTTCCTTGCAAACCTGGAGCATGGATTTCCCATCAAAAACCAGAGCCTGTACAAAGTTTCGGCTTACACCGGAAAGGGTATAGATATGAGGTGGAATAAGTGCGGACCAACCTACCGAATCACCTTGGCCTTTGGTTTCTATGGTAATTTCACTTTTGACCTTACCTAGCTTAAAGCCAAACGTCAGGTCTATAATACCTTCTTTAATAACATAAAGAGTTTCGGCCCTTTCACCTTCTGAAAATATTCGGAAGCCAGCAGGAAAAGTAACCTCTTTAGCAATTACAGCCACCTTCTCCAGCTCACTGGTTGAAAGCCCTCTAAATAAATTGCTACGTATAAGTTCTTCAGCTATTGTCACGAGTTTGTCCCCCTTTTTTTTTTAGATTTCCATTTTGATTAAGAAAGCCGGGTATCGGAATTCGATATACCCGGCTTTCTTTAGCTACTAAAACAGTTTATATTGTCCGCAAGTATTAATGCTGCTTTTTCAACGGAAAGTGCTCGTGTGTTCCTTTTTTTACACGCTCAGCATAATTGAACTCTTTATAAAACGGACTCGACTTGTTATGACACTTCTTACATACAGCTTCATCAGGCACCGGATTCAACCCCTTCTTCTTAATATCCTCACGCTTATAGTTCCGATTGGTCATCATGACTTTCATGAAGTCCGATCCAGCACCGTGACAAGCCTCACACTGAACACCAGGCATATCAGCTTTTCCATTGGTCGTGTGGCATCCCAGGCACGAAGCATCTGCAGTATAGTCCTTGTTTGGGTCTACACCTGCAGCCTTCTTGGCCTCTGCTGCGACGCCCGGTTTCAGAAGTTCAAAAGCCTTTGACATTCTGGTTTTGCTCCAGCTTTTGTACTGTTTCATATGGCACATCTTACATTTTTTTACCCCCACATAATCAGCAGCATCTACACCATCTGCTACTGCAAACGCCAACATCGCAGCCATCACAATTACCATCCAGGTTTTCATCTTCATTTCTCTACCATCCCCTCCTTAATTTTTTAAATTTCACAGCCAAAGCTGCTTTGACTTCAGAGTGTTTATCACAAAACGGAATAAAAAGTCAACTCATATATAAGCTGCAACTAAACCCAGACTTAAGAAAAACCGGGGTGTTACAGGTTCTTTTATGTTAACATTTACAGGTTATAGCATCCATACAGCAATCTGATACAGCGCGATTGTAACTCTGTCTTATGGAAACATTTAAACAACTAAATCGAAGCCTTAAAGTCAGGTTCATAGTTTTTCTCACCCTGATTCTGACACTTGCCATCAGTGTCTCTTCATATCTCCATCTTCGTATCCAGTACAATCAACTCATGGATGTTTCGAAAGAAAGGCTGATGGATATTGCTGAAACTGTCGAGACAACCCTTAAAACCTTCATGTTGAACGGATGGAGCAATGAGGTTAGAAATATAATTGAAGCCGTGGGAACCCTTCCGGATTTTGAGAAGGTTAGGATTTTTTCAAAAGACGGAACTATCCTGCTCTCCAGCCTTCCTGAAGAAAAAGGAAGGAAAGTAAACTCAGATGAGCTGGAAACCTTTCACCGGCAGAGTTTCAACACTATATTTGAACAGAAAAATTTTGAGCAGCCGGTTTTCTATATCATCAAGCCTATCAGAAATCAACCGCCATGTTTTCGTTGCCACGGTTCCGTACTTAATCAAATCAATGGGGTTTTGGAAGTTGAAGTCTCCATGGAAAAGTTTCACGAACGCATCTCTACTGTTCGAAGATTCATGATCATCTCTGTTTTGGTCACTCTTTTTGCACTAGTCATCTCGATTGTGTTTTTGTTGTCATACTTGGTTAACCGCCCTATAAAAAGCCTGATAACCACTATGCGCAAAGCTGAAAAAGGAGATCTGACGGCCAGAGTCAAACCGGATGAAACAGTAGAGTTCGGAGAGTTGGGCCGAAACTTCAACTCAATGATCTCAAAACTGGAAACGGCTCAGAAGGATTTAAAGAAACTTCATGAACAACGAATGCAGCGCGCAGACAGACTTGCGACATTGGGTGAACTTTCAGCCGGTATCGCCCATGAAATTAAAAACCCGATCGCCGGTATTAGCGGAGCGATGCAAATCCTGATGGGAGATCTGCCTGAAAATGATCCCAGGCGCGAAATATTTGAAGAGATTTTGAAACAGATCGACCGGATAGATCAAAACATCAAGGATCTATTAAGCTATGCAAAAACCGCGAAACCAGCTCTTGCTGAACACAACATCAACGATGTGATCCGCCAAGTGGTGTTTCTGATCCAAGAACGAGCAGCACAGAAGGGAGTAGAGGTGGTTACAGAACTTGACGAAACCATTCCAAAGGTCGAAATAGACGAGAAACAGATTCAGCAAGTACTGGTAAACCTTGGGCTCAACGGAATTCAGGCCATGCCCAACGGTGGAGTTTTAAGAATATTTTCGAAAGGCTGGAAGGCCTCAGACAAAGAACGCTTTGTAGAGATATGGGTCAAAGATTCCGGCAAAGGAATATATCCTCAAGACATGTCCAGAATTTTTACCCCCTTCTTCACAACACGCCATACCGGAACTGGCCTGGGACTCTCCATCAGCCAGAAGATTGTCCAGCAACACAACGGAAGGATAGAAGTAAACAGCCGTATTGGGGAGGGAACATGTTTTACAGTTCTGCTTCCAGCCAAAAAGACAAAGTGACAAGATTAGACATATGAGCTTTAGGGAAAAAAGGTTATCACTGCGTGTACCGCTGTCGATTATTGTAACATACTGGGTACGACAGCAAGAAAGAAAGGAAGTATATGAGGTGGAAGCGGTTAATATAGGAGAGGGGGGAATTTTTATAAAAACAGACATTCCTATGGGAATAGGCACCGAGATACAACTTGAATTTTCACTCCCTCCTGGAGGAATAAAACCGTTGCGGATATCCGGGCAAGTAGTCTGGTCCGGAGAAGCTGAAAAAGGGGGAAAATCCGTCTTTGGCAAAGGTATCCGGTTTACAAAGTGTGATGAGCACTGCCGGAAACTCCTAGCGGAGTATATTGCCAGATATACAAAGGAGCATAGTTAAGAAATGTCTAAAGCAACCATCCTGGTAGTGGACGATGAAAAATTAATCTGCTGGTCTCTTAAAGAAAACCTGCAGAAGGAAGACTACGAAGTTCTGACCGCAAACAGCGGAGAGGAAGCCATGGAAATCATAGAACAGGAACGTCCTGATCTTATTCTTCAAGATATCAAACTTCCAGGAGCCGATGGAATAGAAATCCTGGAAAAGGTAAAGAAACTGCGTGAAGATTCGCTGGTTATAATGATGACTGCGTACGGAGACGTCAATACATCGGTAAAAGCCATGAAGCTTGGAGCATATGATTTCATCGAAAAACCTTTTAATTTTGAGAAATTGAAGATAACTATCTCCAAGGCTCTCGAAACTGTAAGCCTAAAAAAGGAAGTCCATGTCTTTAAGAATCAGCAGAAAAGCCTTTACGGAATGCAAAACATCGTAGGGCAGACTGAGGCCATGAAAAATGTATTCGAAATGGTTGAAAAAATAGCCAAGAGTGATGCAACAACAGTGCTTCTGCAAGGAGAAAGCGGGACGGGAAAGGATGTGATCGCCAAGGCGATTCACTACCAGAGCAAGAGAGCAGAAAACCCTTACCTGGAAATTAATTGCACTTCTCTTCCAGAAACCCTTATCGAGAGTGAACTCTTCGGCCACGAAAAAGGCGCCTACACAGATGCAAAGGCCATGAAAAAAGGGTTTTTTGAACTGGCTGACAGCGGAACAATCTTACTTGATGAGATTGGAGCCATGCCTATGAGTACACAGGCAAAACTTCTTAGAGTGATCGAAAGCAAATCATTCAAACGCCTGGGCGGTATAAAGGAGACCGTGGTGAATGCCAGAATTATAGCCGCAACCAACGAAGATTTAAAAGAAGCCTCTGCAAAAGGCACTTTTCGGGAAGATCTATATTATCGTCTGAAGGTATTTCCAATATTCCTGCCACCACTGCGTAAGCGTAAAGAGGATATCCCGCTTTTGATTCAACATTTCATAAATGTTTTTAACAGGGATTTCAAAAAGAAAGTTCAAGGAATCTCTCAAAAAGCTGAAGAAATGATGTTACGCTATCGCTGGCCCGGAAATGTGCGTGAACTGAAAAACGTGATAGAGCGTGCAATCATCCTAGAAAACGAAGAGGTTATTCTGCCTGAGCACCTGCCTATCGAAATCACTCAACCTGAAAAGGCGTTAAGCGCGGCAAGCTCTACCGTCAGCCTTCCCTCTGAAGGCGTTTCACTTGAAGAGGTCGAAAAAGAGCTTATTCAACAAGCTCTCGCAGCGGCACATGGCAATCAGGTCCATGCTGCAAAGCTGCTCAGCATGGGCAGAGACGCCCTTAGATATCGCATGAAAAAATACTACCTTCTCTGAGCGGGTAAAAACGGAGGGGCAAAACATGTGGCATTGATATTGCATATAACTAAACATGGATACCCCTCTAAAGTCATATAAACAAGGCCATGATGAGAGATAAAATGAATTTACTCATTGTGGATGATGAAAAACTTGTGAGGTGGTCCATTCAAGAGTCCATGGGCAAAGATAAATTCAACGTTGTCTCGGCCTCGGACGGAACCGAAGCCATAGAAAAAATAAAACAGAAACATTTTGATGTAATCATAACCGACTTTGTCATGCCCGATTGCGACGGCATAGAAGTGGCGAAAAAAACCATGGAACTACAACCAAGCACAAAAATTATAATGATGACAGCATACGATTCGCTGCTAGATAAAGAAGAAGCGAAAAGAGCCGGAGTCACTACTTTTATTAATAAACCTTTTCAGGTAAACGAGGTCAGGAGTGCTGTATCCAAAATATTATCTAAACAATAACCACTTTTTGAAAAAAACTTTAATTATCTTTGCCGGCATACTTATTTCCCGGCTTTTCCTCTTTAGTCCACAAGCTGCTTTTTCAGCTGAAGCCGGCCATGCAGGACTTGATGCTTCAAACCCTGCAACCTGCTTTAAATGTCACAAAGATCTTGCCACCCCTCCACCAGACGGCTATGTTCACGCCGCCTTTGCCATGGGGGACTGCACGGTATGTCATGAACTTACAAAAGACAATAAATTTAAAGTTATCGATACCGGTGACGTCTTGTGCTACATGTGTCATGATCCGAAAAACACTCAAAAAGAGGTTCATGTACCGGTGGCATCCGGAGACTGTACCATGTGTCACAGTCCTCACCAATCACCCAACCCATATCAACTTTTAGACTCTCCGGTCAGCAAGCTTTGCTTTAACTGTCATGAGGATGATAAAACTACACACAAATATGTTCATGCTCCTGTGGCAGCAGGAGAGTGCACAATATGTCACGATCCACACGAGTCCCCCTATCCTTTCCGGCTGCCTGCTGAAGGCAAAGATGTCTGTCTTATGTGCCATGTCGATAAAGAAGAGGCAATTACAACCAAGAAGTATGTCCACGCAGCCATTGAGATGGTTGGGTGCACCGGATGTCATAGTCCACACGGCACCGAAAATAAATACCAACTCCTTCTATCACCACCAGAGCTATGCTATGGCTGCCATTCGGATAAAGAAGAACATATAACACAGGTAAAGACCCCACACGGAGCCATCCAGGCCGAGGGAAGCTGCGTAAACTGCCATGATCCACACGCATCAGATTTCCCAAAGCAGCTCAAAGCCGAGGAGACTATGGACCTCTGCCTGAAGTGTCATAACCGTGCAATAAAAACCGACAAAGGCAGACTAATAAACATGAAAAGATGGCTTAAAGAGCGCCCGCAACTTCATGGTCCGATTTTGATGGATGGTGATTGTGCCGCCTGCCACAATCCTCATGGCTCAAACGAATGGAGAATGTTACGCAGAGCGTTTCCATCCACGTTTTACACCAAGTTTGCGCCGGAAAAGTATAGCCTATGTTTCGGCTGCCATGATGAGGAACTCGTTCAAGAAAAGGAGACATCCGAGAGCACCGGTTTTAGAAACGGAACAACCAATCTCCATTACGTTCATGTTAAGAAAGACCCCAAAAAGGGACGAAGATGTGTTGTATGTCATGATATCCATGGATCTAAAGGGCCAAAGCATATCAGGGAAATCACAAAATTCGGTAAATGGCAGTTTCCACTTAACTTCAAGATAGATGACAACGGCGGCGGATGCGCACCAGCATGTCACTTTCCAAGAAAGTATAACAGGGAAAAAGCTGTGAAAAATCGTTGAATCTGGGGTCGAAAACCACTTCTTATCCTGAAAATAAGCGGCACAAAAGACCTTTACTTACACCCACCAACTGAGCGCTTTGGCTCAGTTGGTGGGAAATAACACGCACTTCTTTTCTTTCCCGATCATTAACAACAATCAAACTCTCTATAATTATCTTAATTATAGCAAGGCTTTCTAGCAGGTCACCTGATAAACCCAATCATGGCCCGGTAATTGCAGTTACAAAAGCAAATCAACTATAAAAATATTTTGGAGGGATAGTTTTTAATAAAAATAAAGGAGGTGAAGGGTTCTGATAATATTTTAATTTTACGTAAAAATATTTAAGAAATACATATATAGTTTCAAAATAAATTTTAAATTAAATACTAAGTTAAGGGAAGGTGTTACAAATGAAAAAATTAGCTACATTGTGTTGTACAGCAATAATGGTAATAGGCATGACTGCAACCATCTCTTTTGCAGAAGGTAACGGAGCAGGAATTGTTGGATCTCCTCATGATTTTAGCGATAGAACATGGAATACCAGCGGTGAAATATGCCGTGTATGCCATGTACCCCATGATTTCGGCAGTAACAGAGCTGATTTCGGACTTTTATGGAACCACGATCTAAGCTCCTCTACCTATCTTATGTATGCGGAGGATAGTCATGCCAACTTCATAGACGGCGCTGCCGAACCTGAACCCATGGGTGTTTCGAAGCTCTGCCTGGGCTGCCACGATGGAACAATAGGCATTGATCAGTTTGACGGAAATAGCGGATCAATTTATATTGACAGCTTTGCAGGCGGCCAGTTCCAGATACCCGGCATCCCGGACGTAAGCGGCGACAAAAACATGAGCAACACTCATCCGATATCTATTGAATATAATAATGTAGCTGATCCAAATCTCTGGGATCCGACAACCAGGGTTATGGGGCTCTCAGGAACCATCTCAGATGTTCTGGACAACGGCAGGGTACAGTGCAGTTCATGCCATGACGTCCATGACCAGGAGTCCGTTCCTAACACTCACCTGTTGAGAGTAGCTCAATCAGCGAATCAAGGTGGAACAGCCAGCGGACTTTGCCTAACCTGTCATATAAAATAAATAGCATTTGTAGCAACCATATTTATGGCCCTGTGCCCCGATTAAGAGCGCAGGGCTTTTTTTCGGCAAAATAATGCCTTGATTTTTTTTGGCAATAAAGTTTACATTACTGAATAAAATCAATATATTATAAAGCACATTAAAGCCGGAGGAAAGAGCATGCAAACCATAGTTATAAAGTTCCTTTCACATACTGTTACACCCTTTTATTTAATGGTTACATGCCTGTCTACCCTTCTGCTTATGAGTGGATGCGCAACAACCGGGCAAAAACTTGGCACCAGGTTCTTTCCACCTCCGCCTCAACCGCCAAAAGTACAGTTTCTTAAACGTATCTCATCTTCCAGGGATGTAGAGAAACGCTCCGCATTCGAAACCTTTGTTGTTGGAGGAGAAAGCGTTAGAAACTTTGGGAAACCTTACGGAATAGAAGTGTATAACGGTATTATCTATGTATGTGACGTCCAGTTCGGAACTGTCATGGTTATTGACGTTGTAAACAACAAGTTTGACTGGTTTCACGACCAGGGAGCCGGAAATCTAATTCGCCCTATAAATATTGCTTTTGATAAAAACGGGACAAAATATGTTGCCGACTATGACCGCCACCAGGTCGTTGTGTTTGATAAGGATAATAATTTCAAGCGGGCTTTTGGCAATAAAGAACAGTTTAAGCCGACTGATGTTGCCGTCTTTGGGGATAAGTTGTATGTTGCTGATTCAAGAGACCATGAAGTTGAAGTCCTGGATAAAAAAACCGGAGAACGTTTAAGCATTATCGGTGATCCTGGACAGGACGAAGGACAGTTTTATCACCCGACAAATCTAACAATTGACAAAGATGGAAATCTTTACGTTTCGGACACGCTCAACTGCAGAATACAGAAGTTTGACCCGGATGGAAATGTCCTCCTTGTTATTGGACAATGCGGAGATGCTGTTGGAACCTTTGCCAGGCCAAAGGGAGTTGCTGTTGATGATAAAGGTTTCATCTATGTCGTCGATTCAGCGTTTGAAAATGTTCAAATATTCACAGCAGAGGGAAAACCGGCTCTCTTCTTTGGTGGATGGGGAGACGCCATGGTGCCCGGAGCTCTCTGGCTTCCAGCCGGAATTACAACAGACAAAAGCCTGCTGTCTTATTTTAATTCGCTCAGCCATGATGATTTCATTTTAGAACACCTGATTTTAGTCACAAGCCAATACGGACCGCCATACATCAATATTTATGGATTTGGTAATGCAAGAGAAGGAAGCCCCCTTGCAAAAGGGGAAGTTGAGAATCAGAAAGAATATGGTAAAAAACATGGGTCAGGAGCTCCAAAAGCGTTAAAAAATAAAAAGACAAAATAGCATGATCAAAAAAAAAATATTGACTTTGATAGCGGCAATTTTCATAGCCTTTTTTATGCTACAGGGTTGTGACCAGATGACGAAACACCGTGTTTTATCCTTTTTTTTCGATGGCGTTCCGCCAATACAAAAGACAAAAAAAACAACTGACACACCACCGGAGATCAAACCGACCGACCGGAAAGAATTTAATACCGCCGCTAAAAGAAACACCCAGGATCAAACTAAAGCTCCGGTAGAGCTGTCTCCTACAACGGTTCAACATCCACCATATGCCGTAAAAATGTGTTATGGATGCCACCAGACAACAAAAAGGACTATTGCAGCTCCGGTTGGTTTCACCCTTTTAGATAAAAAACTCAGAATTTGCCTTAGATGTCATGACTATATGTCACAAGAGGATTTGGGCAAAACTTTTGCATGGGTACATGCACCTGTTCAATTCGGGGCTTGCTTGGAGTGTCATCATCCTCATGAAACCGCAAACCCGTATATGCTGCAGATCTGGCCTATTCAGAAGCTCTGCTTTAAATGCCACAACGAAAATCGACTTTTAAAAACAGTGATTCATGAGGAAATAGACGATACAGCCTGTACAGAGTGTCATGACCCTCATGGAAGCCAGGCCCGTTTTATGCTTAAAACAGAGTGAGGCCGGTTTAATATTTTAATGGTTTTTAATGGTTTTATCAGCGAAGTATAAACAAAAAATAATTCAATACGTGATGTACGAGGTGCAACATAGTAAAAAGATTTAAAATAGCAATTATCACCTGCTTTTATATAATAATGTTACAGGTTCCTTTATTACAGGCCCAAAACCAGACTACCCCTATCACTTCAGTCAGTTTTAATAGACTAGGAGGTTTTATCGGACTTGGAGCTGAGCGGGAAAATGATTACCGCGAAAATTTGCGGACGAACATGCCTATTAAAGAACTGGACGAAGCATTATTTGAAGAACTGGGATTGGGCGTGGATGGCTACGTCTATCACCCACGCCTTCTCGAATTCAAAGCCGACACGAAGTTTATTTTCAAGCAGGAGTCTGAAACATCCAATATGCAGTTTCAGCAGGAGTTAAGAGACAAGTACACTGATTACAACCTATCAATGCTTATTTTAAAGTCTCATCCCATATCAATGACCCTGCTTGCAAACAGAAACACTCAGGATACAAACAGCAGTTTTTTCGAAAGCCAACGTCTCACTACCACCCAAAAAGGGGTTGCTCTTCATTACCGGCATAAATTGTTTCCTACAGACCTTGGTTATGACACGCTGAGCTCTGTTGGAGAGGGACAGGACAAAACCAATGACAAACTTAACAGAGCATACCTGAGCATTCGTAACGAAGGCATGCTAGGGACAAGTACCTTAAGGTATGAAAACGAAAGAAGGTCCCAAGCTGTGGCACATCTGGATTTACAGACAGATCTGGTCAATGCCTCAAACACTTACCACTTCGGTTCTAAAGAGCAGCATGCATTGACAAGCCTGTTTCGCTGGCGAGACCAGACAGGCACAATTCCATACAGAGATATTACAGTAGGAGAAAACATCTATATTAGACATACAAAAAACCTTGATTCCTACTATCGTTACGACTATGAGGATTCCAGGCTGGTAGGCAAAGTGACAAAACAACACCGGTACCGCGCCGGCCTGAAACACCAACTTTATGAAAGCCTTAGTACAGGTGTCGAACTAAACGGAGAAAATTACACATTAAACTCAGGCAAAAAAGATACACTTTCTGCAGAATTACGTTTCAATTACCGTAAACGCCTTTCTTTTGGCAGGCTGACTCTCAACTACCGTACTTTCATAGAAAACACAGATGAAAACTTTTCTGAAGACAAAAGCCACATTTCAAGAGAAGAACATTTTTTTGGAGAAAACCCGGAGGGCGATGATGTAATTCTTCTAAAACGGGATCTTGTAGATGAGGCGACAATTAAAATAGAGGATAAAGACAGCCTTGAGATCACCGATCCAGTAACCGGACTTCCTATTGAAGAAGGGCTTCACTACAGACTGGAAAAATCCGGAACACTTACCAAAATAAGACTCTTACCGGCATATGGAGATTTTCTGTTAGGTAAGACAGTTTATATAAGCTACGACTTTGAACCTACTCCTCCAATCGAATTCGAAACGCGAACTCAAACTTATGGGGGACAACTGGATATAAAAAGGGCTTGGAGGGTATTTTACTATGCGGGCAGTTCTGATCAATCGCTAAAAGGCGGAAACGATATCGGCAGGCTTGAAGATATAAGAGACAAGTCATTCGGCACTGAAATAAAGTGGAAAAATTCAACAACCAGAGCAGAAAAAACTATTCATAAGTCTGTTAGAAATCCATATAAAACCACAAAATACTCCGAAGTCCTCATTTTCAGATTAAAAAATTTACGATATTTCAACCCTGTTTTAAATCTAAACGCCAGCTACTCTGAAACATCCACATTCGAGTATATTGAGGATTCAATCGACCGTACAGTTTCCGCAAAGTTGTTTTTATTCCTTCCATACAGAGCAAAGTGTGATATTGAAACACAGTACCGCAACCAGGAACTTGTGGGTGAAAAACAGGTTTCATTCAACTTCCGTACTAATTTACGTTGGCGCTACAGAACTTTGGATATAACCTTAACCTATGAAAACCTTAATCGAAACCAGGAAACAACCATTGGAAAAGAAAAACGTGAGCGCATCTACCTCAGAGCTCGAAGGCTCTTTGGAAGCAGGAGGTAAAACACAATTGATGTTAATTTCAAAAACAGCCAGGCTTTCGTTTTTTCCGGCAATAAAGATCTTCTGCATGTTAATACTCGTAAGCGCTTTTTTTGCAGGATGTTCTGAAACAACTCAACTCCAGCAAAAAGAAAAAAACAGTCAGGCCATCACATGGCCACCGCCACCACAAAAGGCAAGGATAGTTTTTGAAAGAGAGATAAACTTTCCAAGGGATATATCTAAAAGCACAGGCTTTTTAAATCGGGTTAAAGAACTGTTTTTAGGTAAAAATATGCCTTTGCTTATCCGTCCATACGGGTTAGCCTTGGATAAAAAAGATAATCTTCTTATTGTTGACACAGGAGGCAGGTTAGTACATATATTTCATCTGCCGGACGGTAAATACCGTCAGATCCCTGCCAAAAAAGATAATATGGTTTTCCTTTCCCCAATCGACGTAGATGTGGCCGAGGATGGGAAAATATATGTATCAGACTCTGTGGCAAAGAAGGTTTATGTATTTAACCGAGATGGATTGCTGGAAACAACAATTGGTGAATTCATGAGGCCTACCGGTCTGGTCGTAGACAGCCTGCTTGAAAAACTTTATGTTGTTGATACCATGGCGCATAAAATACGTGTTTATAACCGTACTAATGGAAAGCTGTTATTTGACTTAGGTCAACGTGGAGAGAAGCCTGGTGAATTTAATTACCCTACAAATATATGTCTGGATACTAAAGGAAACCTGTATGTTACAGACTCTATGAACTTCCGAGTTCAGATTTTTGGTAATGACGGCGGTTTTCTAAGTAGTTTCGGTATAGCAGGCGACGGCCCCGGAGCGTTTTCCAAGCCAAGAGGCATAGCTGTGGACAGTGACAACCACATATATGTGGTTGATGCAGAATTCAACAATATTCAGATATTCAACCCCAAAGGGCATGCTCTGCTTTATTTTGGAACTCCAGGCCGTAAACCGGGCGAGTTCTATTTACCTGCAGGCATTTTAATTGACAGTAACGACCGCATATATGTATCCGATTCATTTAACCAAAGAATACAGGTTTTCCAGTACGTGAAGGAATAACCTAAGAAGTTGGAATATGTAACCGAAAAACAAGGAGGTCCAAAAAGGCTATGAAGAGACCGTATATATATAAAAAATTCATAAATTCATCTAATACAACATGGTTGTTTTATGTTGCCGTGCCGCTGATCCTCCTGCTGTCAGCTCTGCCGGCCTCATCAATGAGTGTCGTGGATTCCAAGCACAATCTTTCGGTTTCCGGCCCGGGAACCATAAAAGCTATAAGTGAAGGCGAAGTATGCGTTTTCTGCCACACACCGCACAAAGCGCAAGGAGTGGGGCTGTTATGGAATAAGCGGGACTCTACCGCCACCTACATACCTTATAGCAGCACAACAATTCAGACAAACATCGGACAGCCAACAGGTGCTTCAAGGCTCTGCTTGACTTGTCATGACGGAACCATAGCATTAGGTGATCTCGGCTCCAGACTACTTGAAATCGATATGACACAACGATACCTGGATTCAGGTCCAGCAGCACTTACCAGTGACCTTTCGGACGATCATCCTATCTCTTTTGTATATGACAGCTATCTTTCGATAGTAAACCCTGAATTCAAAAACCCTTCACTGCTTATCGATGAAGTCAAGCTGGATAAAAACAATGAGTTACAGTGTATTTCATGCCATGACCCACATAACAACGCCAATGGTAAGTTTCTTAGAGTGGTCAATTCATCATCGGCTTTATGCCTTAAGTGCCATCAGAAAACAGGATGGTCTTCCTGCTCGCATAATCTTTCTACGTCCACTTGGAACGGAATAGCTCCAGATCCATGGAAACATACCGAATGGACTACTGTCGCAGAAAATGCATGTGAAAACTGCCACCGTCCACACAGCGCCGGCAGTCAAGAAAGGTTGCTTAATGAGTATGCAGAAGAAAACAATTGTTTCCCTTGTCATAATGGGAATGTGGCTGCCCTGAATATCGAGAGCCAGTTTTCAAAACTTTCCTTTCATCCTGTGGCCAGTACAGCCGGAATTCATGAACCAAAAGAAAATTTTCTGACAGTACAAAGACACGTGGAATGCATGGATTGCCATAACCCCCACCAGGTGAACAGTTCAGAGGCAAGCGCCCCAAACGTAAAAGGCGTGCAAATGGGAGTAACCGGAGTAAATGCCCAGGGAGTGCCCGTAAAAACAGCTTCTTACCAATATGAGATATGTTTTAAATGTCATGGAGACAGCGCCGAGGGTACAACAGCGGTGCCAAGACAGATACGTCAGTTAAACAGACGGCTTCAGTTTGATTTAAGTAACCCGGCATACCATCCGGTCGAAGGGCCTGGACGAAACCCAAACGTTCCAAGTCTTCTGCCTGGATACACAACAGCCAGTGTCATCTACTGCACCGACTGTCACAGCAATAACAATGGCCCCGGGGCCGGAGGGTCAGGCCCGGCAGGACCTCACGGCTCACAAAATCCTTACCTTCTTGAAAGGCAATACATAATGAATGATTACACAAGTGAAAGCCCTGACAACTACGCGCTATGTTATAAGTGCCACGACAGAAACAGCATACTGGGCAACGAAAGTTTTGCCAGGCACTACTTTCATATAGTAAGACAAAACGCGCCATGTGCAATATGTCACGACCCTCACGGCATAAGCAGTTCTCAGGGGAATGCTGTTAATAACGCACATCTTATCAATTTTGACACATCCGTTGTTTCTCCTGAAAGAATGAGTGGTGAGTTAAAATTCGAAGACTTAGGAACATTCAAAGGCAGATGCTACTTGCGGTGCCATGGACGCAATCATCGGGGTTTCAGCTATTAACCTAAAAGTAACCTAAAACAAAAAAACACCCTATTATGCGTCACTATGGAGGAGTCATGAAGTTTTTTTTAAAGCTACTTCTGAGTTGTATTTTAGTTCTGGTAGTCTGGGCTCCGAATCTTCGGGCGCAGTGTATTGACATCGATCAAGACGGCTACGGCAACCCCGGAGATACAAGTTGCTTAAACGGGAGCCAGACCGACTGTGATGATCAGGATGCCAAAGTACATCCAAATGCAGCCGAGATCTGTGACGGTAAGGATTCAAACTGTGACGGATATCAGTCATTTATTGACGTGGATGCTGATGGTGACGGTGTAGCATGGTGCGCCGGCGACTGCGATGATAACGATCCGGCGAGATATCCCGGCGCGGTAGAGCTATGTAATAAAATTGATGACGACTGTAACGGTATACTGCCCTATAACGAAAGAGACCCAGACGGAGATGGAGTAAGGCTCTGTGACAATCCGCCCGACTGCAACGATTTTGATGCATCAGTATATCCCGGCAACATTGAAATCTGTGGAGACAATAAAGACAACAACTGCGACGGTAGCCTGGATGAGGCAGGATGTGTTTGTCCGGATAACGACGGTGACGGACATTCATTAACGATTTGTGGTGGTGACGACTGTGATGATAGTGATCCTGATGTGTATGCAGGAGCTATCGAGCTATGCGGTGACGGCAAGGATAACAACTGCGACGGGCTTAGCGATTGCGCTGATTATTCATCTTGTGCAACAGATCCAAATTGCCTTACCTGCGTGGAAACAGACGTGGACGGAGACGGATATTCAACTTCAGGTGGGGCGTGCGGTCCTATAGACTGTGACGACAATGACTCGAGTGTCTATCCAGGCGCTGTTGAGATCTGCGACGGCAAGGATTCAAACTGTGACGGAGCCAGGCCATCCACTGATGTGGACGCAGATGGTGATGGTGTAGCATGGTGCGCCGGCGACTGCGACGATAACGATCCGGCAAGGTATCCAGAGGCAAGAGAGGTCTGTGACGACGGCATTGATAATGATTGTGACAGCCAGACAGACGAGAATGATATCGCCGACTGCGGTCCACCGACCTGCGGAACCAAAACAACACCAAAAGACCCGCCGCATCTGGCTGACCTGCTTAATCCGGACGAATCCCTGCACCCTGACAATACAGAGCTGCGCTGCGGCAAGTGTCATTATAAAGATGCGGAAGGCAATGCGGTACCGGGCGGAAACTATCAATGCCAACGTTGTCATGCAGATCCGGCTGACACATCTGATCCTCTAAACGGAGTGCTAAAAGCACAATATCCAGATCCTTTTCCCTACGGCTTCGGCTCTGCTCCAAACGTAAAGGTTCACTCCTCGTTGACACTGGGAACCAAGTATGGAGACTGGGATATGCATTGTGTAACTTGTCACAACCCTCACCAACAGGAGCAGAACCGTAAGTACGGGACATCATACGGCAAGCTTATTAAAGAATATATCTGTTTAGACAACCAAGCCACTGGTAAACATAACGAAAGCTATGTTGAATTTACGGCCGGTGAAGGTCCGGGCTCGTTTGCAGACGGTCCTCCTCATAATGAAAACATATGCGAAACCTGCCATACCCGAACCAATCATCACCAAAACGACGGAACAGCCCCGGGTGGACAGTCGCATAATGACGGCAAAAAATGCACTGAGTGCCATCTCCACTCCGCAGGTTTCTCACCGGCAGGAGCAACACCCCAGCCGCCGCATAATACAGAGGATTTCCTGAGTAACTGTAACTATTGTCACATGGATGACTGGAACGGAATTATTGATTACAGTGCTGAAATACCAAGTGCAAAATGCAAGCAGTGCCATACGCCTTTAGGCATATTAAAAGATAGCTTTCCGGAAGCGCCGGATGTGCTTGCCCACACCTCGGAAAACGGATCTGGCAAATATATCTACAACAATTCCTGTGTGGATTGTCATAATCCCATGTTCGAACAAACAAATATAAAGCTTATACGATCAACTCTTTCAGGTAGTGTCATACCGGATAGCAATATAGTTTTCACAAGCCATCAGGGAGAGGATTCGTTTGCAGATGGCCCTCCTCACAATGAAAACGTATGTGAAACCTGTCATACCATAACCAACCATCATCACTATGATGGAGGCGCGCCTGCGGATAATGACGAATTCGGTTATATAGGACACAATGACGGTAAAAAGTGTACTAACTGTCATTCACATAGTAACGCCTTCCTACCGACGCAACCTCCTCCTCCTCATAATGTTTTTGATTGCGTGGTATGTCACACGGCGGATGAAAACGGGGATATAGTGGATGCTGTCTTTGACTCTCCTATCGACAACAGCAAATGCTACGGTTGTCATAAAGCTGATAGTCCGAATGCCCAGAACGGCGGTTCTGATATCAAAGTTATAGCCCATTACAGTGACAAATACGTAGATCCATATACCGGCCAACTAGCCTCTCTCAATTGCGTCGAGTGCCACAACCCGATGAGACAACAGGTCAATTTCCGCAATAATATAAATCTGGCATTTATACGCAGTCTGGTTCGCGGAACCCCGGTGGTGTTCGAAGCCAGGACAGGACCCTACAGTTTTGCCTATGATCTGATAGATCGTCCGGATGACATGTCCACGGAAAACTACATATGTAATACATGCCACACTCAAACAAATCATCATCAGGCCGACGGAACAGCCCCAGGCGGTCAGGCACATAATTCAGGACGAGATTGCACAATGTGTCATAAACATGAGCGTGGATTTCAACCACCGCGCATGGGGGGAGACAGACGACGTACCGGACGCCGCCGTTAAAAAAGGAAGGAGAATTCATGAAAACTCTATTAAAAAGTCTACTAAAGTATTCAAGCATAATGTTGTGGGCTGTTTTTGTTTTATGCATGTGGGCTCCGAATCTTCGGGCGCAGTGTATTGACATCGATCAAGACGGCTACGGCAACCCCGGAGATACAAGTTGCTTAAACGGGAGCCAGACCGACTGTGATGATCAGGATGCCAAAGTACATCCAAATGCAGCCGAGATCTGTGACGGTAAGGATTCAAACTGTGACGGATATCAGTCATTTATTGACGTGGATGCTGATGGTGACGGTGTAGCATGGTGCGCCGGCGACTGCGATGATAACGATCCGGCGAGATATCCCGGCGCGGTAGAGCTATGTAATAAAATTGATGACGACTGTAACGGTATACTGCCCTATAACGAAAGAGACCCAGACGGAGATGGAGTAAGGCTCTGTGACAATCCGCCCGACTGCAACGATTTTGATGCATCAGTATATCCCGGCAACATTGAAATCTGTGGAGACAATAAAGACAACAACTGCGACGGTAGCCTGGATGAGGCAGGATGTGTTTGTCCGGATAACGACGGTGACGGACATTCATTAACGATTTGTGGTGGTGACGACTGTGATGATAGTGATCCTGATGTGTATGCAGGAGCTATCGAGCTATGCGGTGACGGCAAGGATAACAACTGCGACGGGCTTAGCGATTGCGCTGATTATTCATCTTGTGCAACAGATCCAAATTGCCTTACCTGCGTGGAAACAGACGTGGACGGAGACGGATATTCAACTTCAGGTGGGGCGTGCGGTCCTATAGACTGTGACGACAATGACTCGAGTGTCTATCCAGGCGCTGTTGAGATCTGCGACGGCAAGGATTCAAACTGTGACGGAGCCAGGCCATCCACTGATGTGGACGCAGATGGTGATGGTGTAGCATGGTGCGCCGGCGACTGCGACGATAACGATCCGGCAAGGTATCCAGAGGCAAGAGAGGTCTGTGACGACGGCATTGATAATGATTGTGACAGCCAGACAGACGAGAATGATATCGCCGACTGCGGTCCACCGACCTGCGGAACCAAAACAACACCAAAAGACCCGCCGCATCTGGCTGACCTGCTTAATCCGGACGAATCCCTGCACCCTGACAATACAGAGCTGCGCTGCGGCAAGTGTCATTATAAAGATGCGGAAGGCAATGCGGTACCGGGCGGAAACTATCAATGCCAACGTTGTCATGCAGATCCGGCTGACACATCTGATCCTCTAAACGGAGTGCTAAAAGCACAATATCCAGATCCTTTTCCCTACGGCTTCGGCTCTGCTCCAAACGTAAAGGTTCACTCCTCGTTGACACTGGGAACCAAGTATGGAGACTGGGATATGCATTGTGTAACTTGTCACAACCCTCACCAACAGGAGCAGAACCGTAAGTACGGGACATCATACGGCAAGCTTATTAAAGAATATATCTGTTTAGACAACCAAGCCACTGGTAAACATAACGAAAGCTATGTTGAATTTACGGCCGGTGAAGGTCCGGGCTCGTTTGCAGACGGTCCTCCTCATAATGAAAACATATGCGAAACCTGCCATACCCGAACCAATCATCACCAAAACGACGGAACAGCCCCGGGTGGACAGTCACATAATGACGGCAAAAAATGCACTGAGTGCCATCTCCACTCCGCAGGTTTCTCACCGGCAGGAGTAATACCCCAGCCGCCGCATAATACCAACTTTTTTGTTGCAAACTGTAATTTCTGCCACCTAAGCGATACAAACGGGAATATACAGTATTCCCAATTCATTCCCAGCGAGGAATGTATGAAGTGTCATGGCACACGAAGGCCTCACTCAAGCACAGAAAGCGGTTCCGGCAAATACAACTATTCCACCGAATGCGTTGACTGCCACAATCCAATGTTTGAAGTCGGTAACAATCGCAAAAAAATCAGGGAAGTTATATCTCAAAGCATTGTCCAGGAAAGCATAATTACATTTACAGCCAAAACAGGTGACGGTTCTTTTGCGGATGGCCCTCCATACAACGAAAATATATGTGAAACCTGTCATTCTCAAACAGATCACCATCAATTCGATGGAAGAGCGCCATTAGACCGGGATGGATCGGGAAATTACGTCTCTCACTATGACGGTGAAGATTGTACAACATGCCACAACCATGACAATTCATTTCTTGCCGAGTGATTAAAATCTTGGCGGTGGGCAACAGGGTGTCAAACTCTGTCGCCCATCGCCAGACCTAAAAAAGGTTAAAAGACCTCTTTTCAAGCTTCGTAAATACCACTTTACAACTGGACAATCCGGGGCTGACATATATAAACAAATACCCTCTGACACATAAGGCCGCTAAAAGCATAACTTTTGGGAGTAAACTGGTCTTACGTGTATGCAAAAAAACTGACACTTTAAAACATCTGCTATAAATTTAACCCCAAAAATCAAAAACACTATTATTGAGCCTGCCAAACGGTAAATACATATCTCATTCGTCTCCTCCGATTATCGATAGAGGCCAGAAAACGTCTACTTCATTCCGGTAAAAGTCGGGTTAATGTCGGAAAATTTTACACTTTTTAAACATGATTTTGCCGTAAAAACAGGTATTTCGAAACACAGTTTTTTTCCTCTAAAGTTGTAACATATGAAAAAATAATCATTTTCTAGCATTGGACTCGGTGTTTGTCAAGGTAGTTGTCCGGTTTATTTCACGCAACTTTAGGCAAATTTTGTTCTTTGGCCCGCAGTTCTTTCGGTGGATTCAACCATACTTCAGTTACTGGGTTCCAGTTTCTGGTTTG
>Ga0256830_1000127_pt1 | contig 66881 bp, 66 predicted proteins | sample 128326metaG_FD_190537 | JGI IMG/M metagenome (GOLD analysis project Ga0256830, IMG submission 190537) | Hydrothermal vent microbial communities from Lau Basin, Pacific Ocean - 128-326 | ecosystem: Environmental > Aquatic > Marine > Hydrothermal vents | place: Pacific Ocean: Lau Basin | collected... | reverse complement strand
ACGTAGGCTCCCTACGGGGGATAATTTTCCACCAAGATCAGGGAAGTGCCTATACAAGTGAGCTGTATTTGAGAAGTGTGATTAACCAGGGAGGAGTATTAAGTTATTCCAGGAAGGGAGAGCCTGGCGATAATGCAGTAAATGAATCGTTTTTCTCGAGGCTAAAAGAGGAATGGCGTGACATATTTTATGAAGCCAGGTCACTGGAGGAGCTTAAGAGCTTGATATCGAAAGCTATAAGGTATTACAATACCAGTCGATATCACTCTAGTTTAGGTTATATGACACCGGAAAAGTTTTTGAAACAGGAAATGACCTCACTCTATTTGCCATATAAACTGGTTTCCTAAATGGGGCTCAGCACCGAAAAACTGTTTTTCTTTATTGACGCATGTAACCAGAAAGGTTACATTTAATAGATGATAAAGAGTTTTGATCATAAAGGTTTAGAGAAATTCTTTTATGAAGGTGATAAAAGTGGGATTCAACCAGCTCATTCGCAAAAAGCTGCAGATATCCTGGATAGGCTTGATGCTTCAATAACAATTCAAGATATGAATTATCCTGGTTCAAATCTACATCAATTGAAGGGCAAATTGAAAGGTATCTGGAGTGTAAAAGTATCTGGGAATTGGCGTATTACCTTTAAATTTATTGAGGGAAACGCCTATATGGTGGATTATAAGGACTATCATTAGGAGGGTTATTATGACTATACGAAAAAGACAACCAACTCATCCAGGTGGAATTCTTAAAAGGCATTATTTTGAACCCTTGTCTCTGACGATAACAGAAGTAGCAGAAAATATAGGTGTGTCGAGAAAAACTCTTTCTAAAATTATTAACGAGAGAGGATCGATTACTCCTGATATGGCTCTTCGATTATCTAAAGCGTTTAATACATCTGCTGAATTATGGCTAAACTTACAGGCCACTTATGATTTGTGGATCGCATCACAGAGATCTAAAGATTGGCAGAGAATAAAAACACTTATTCCCGCATAAGGAAATCTAATGGAGCGTTAGGTTCTAATTGATTTCGCTGAAGTGAGCCCAGAGGTGGGGAGTGGTTGACGATAGGGCCTTCAAAGAAGGGAGAAACCGGTTATAGGCTGGCTAATAGACTGCAGGGAATGAAAACAGATAAGGGGCGATAGAAGGATGAGTAAGATAAAGAATGTTTTAATAGTTGTAACAGTGATGGTACTGGTAATATGTTTTAAAGATGCATATTCGCAAACGGATAAGGAAAAGCTAAAGATATTTTACAAGTATGATGAGATGTATTTTGTACGGTTTAAAGGGCTAAAGGGGGTGGAGAAGGGATACAAGTGGGAAATATTTGATATAGATAAGATATCTAAAGGATACAGAGGAAGTGTGAGGGAGTATTCTGGTTATATAACAGAGGTAATTTCAAAGAATATTAAGTTATTCAAGGAGTTTTATGATCTTGCCAAAGAGGATGGCGTAGTTTTTAATCCTTCTCTTTTGTTGAAGCCGAGGAAAGGGTATGAAAAGGTATATGATAAATATCAGGAATTGAAAGAGATACTAAAGAAAGAGATATTAAATCATTATGCAAATTGTCCGAGGGTTATGTGGAGTCTTGGTATGGCGCAGTTTTTTGTTATAGGCAAAGAGATAGAGAAGGGGGTTTATGCTTCTACTGCAGAGTGGCCAGATTTTGAATTAGTTTATTGGAACGACTATTACTTTGATGCTGAGTATTTACCTGAAGGAGTTACTACCAAGTATATAGGGAAAGAAGGTCAGATGCGGTTTCGAGAATGGTATTATGAGAGTAATCTGAAGATACGGATAGTGAAGCAGATAAGGGATAAAGATAATAATTATCTTGGGGAATTGGCAGTAGATTTTTACAAGTTTGATGATTATGAAAAACTTTTTGACAAAGAAGGTAATCCAAGATCGAGTCATAATGAGCAACGGTAGGTTGTAGAGTGAAGGCATTCACCTGACAGTTGAGATAGCTGACCGCAAGGTTTCGGGACTACAAGCCTATGTTGGGTAGATGGACAACAGTCGATCCCATACATGCGGGGTTAAACTGGTATGTGTATGTAGGTAATGATCCTGTTAATCGGATAGATCCTTTGGGGTTGTTGTCAGCTAAACCGGAGGTTGGTAGAGCAACTGAACCAAAGGAAATATGGGAAGCCAGCTTCATAGAAGCAAATGTTGGTTTTGTGACTGCACCAATTGTTAGTGGAAGCGGTATCTTAATGGGTAGTACCTTTGTGCATTTTAGTAGTATTTGTGATCAGTATTAATTGTTTTTAAGGTTAAACAAAAAAATCACTATTTTTTTCTAATAAAAGAAAAAAGCTCCATTTTAACATTTATAATATCTTTCCAAACGTTTTTAAGAATATTATAGAGTTGATTTTCTAATTTTATTTTGTTTTGGCTATTGTATATTTTAACGGCAGACCAAGTTCTTATATAAGAAATCATATCAGATAAATTCCACGCTAAATTAATTTCAAATACAGGACTTTCTATTTTAGTAAATGGAAAGGATATCCCTTTAAACTTATTGATAACCAGTTGATTTCTTTCTGACCAATAGTCTTTAACTTTTAAATACAGATTTTTTTGCAAAAGATTATCAATTTCATTGTCCACATAAAAAAAACCGTAACCAAAAACAGCTAAAACTCCGCCTTTTTTTAATACTCTGTCTGCTTCTTTAAAAAAAGTTTTGATATCAAACCAATGCAAAGCTTGTCCAACGCAAATCAAATCAAAAAAGTTATCAGGAAAATCCGTTTTTTCCGCTTGCATAACGGCATAATTGATCTTTGGATGATTAAAAGCATTAATTATTTGATTCTCACTAATATCAGTAGCGTATATTTGATTGAAATATTCCACCATATCAATGGCCACTTGACCATTACCGCAGGCACAATCCCACATTTTATCTCTTGAAAAAAGCTGTTGTATCAGAAAATCATAAAAACCTCTTGGATATTTAGGTCTGAATTTAGCATAGTCGTCGGAATTAATATCAAATGTCTGAATATTATTTAACATGACACCAAAATTTTCTTATTTATAACCGATTGATAATACAGAACAATTTCGCTTTATGTCAACGTAAAATTACACCCCCTTTGAAATATTACGGGCAGTGAGACCCTATAGGTAAACCGGTAGTAGAGCGAGGTTCGATAATAAAAGTAGGAGGACCTCATGGGGAAGAAACCGAAGAAAAGATCAGTAGAGTTCAAGTTGAGGGTACAATAATGGTAGTCTTTATGTGTATCTTCCTGTTCCCCATAAACGCTGGTATGTCACATGTCAAAAAAATGCCTTGATATTTTTGTAAAAACTACTTGGTCAATGTGGAGTGATATTATAAATTATTGATAATGCATATAAGGGGGGCTATATGTTAATCTTGAAAAATGCAACGGTCGTTCAGTTTGATGGTTCTCCCGTGGAAGAGGGAATCGATGTTGTAATCGAAAACGGGGAGATTACCTTTAAGGGAAAACCCGAAGAACAGAAGAATAATAGGAAAACAGATGAAGCCGAGATCATCGACTGCAGCAACAAGGTTGTGACACCGGGTCTTGTCTGCAGTCACAATCACTTCTATTCGGTACTTGCCCGCGGTATAACTGTTCCCATAGATGAATCCAACGACTTCGTCTCCGTACTGAAAAACCTCTGGTGGCGCCTGGACAGGGCACTGGACGATGAGACTGTTTACTACAGCGGAATGGTAGGAGCGTTGGAGGCGATAAAGGCCGGTACGACGGCTGTTATTGATCATCATGCATCACCCTCTTCCATCTCCGGTTCATTGAGAACCCTCGGAAGGGCTTTCAAGGAAGTTGGTTTGCGCGGGATTCTTGCCTACGAGGTTACGGACAGGAACGGCATGAAGGGAATGGAGGCAGGTATTCGTGAAAATATCGATTTTGTAGGTTCACTCTTAGAGAACAGTTCGGGCCTCCTGGAGGCTGCAATAGGTGCACACGCTCCCTTTACACTCTCTGAAAAGAGCATGGAGATGCTTGGAGAGGCAGTAAAATCCACAGGAAGGGGAATCCATATCCATCTCTGTGAAGATACCTACGATGGATCTGTTAGCCACCACCTCTACGGCGAGGATGTTACTGCAAGGCTGGAGAGGTTTGACCTGCTCAATGAGAGGGCAATACTGGTACACGGTGTTTACCTAACAGACGGTGATGTGGAAAGGATAAACAAGCATGATTCCTTCCTCGTTCACAACGCACGTTCCAACATGAACAACAGCGTCGGCTACAACGAAAAGCTGCCCCTCTACAGGAATGTGGCCCTGGGAACGGATGGCATTGGAAGTGACATGATAGAGGAGATGAAGATAGCATGCTTCAAACACCGGGATGCAGGGGGAAAGCTGTGGCCTCCCGATTTTCTTTCTTTCCTCGATAACGGAAACAGGATACTGGAGAGGTACTTTGGCCAGAGATTCGGAAAGATAGAGAAGGGTTCTGTGGCTGATATCACTGTTTTCGATTATGTTCCTCCCACTCCGCTTGTTTCCGAAAATATTGCAGGCCATATGGTATTCGGAGGTCTTTCCGGCCTCGTCGATACGGTGATTGTTGGCGGAAAAGTGGTGCTTAAGAACGGTGAATATACGATAAAGACGGATAATATATTCAGAGAAGCCAGAAAAGCGGCTGAAAAAATGTGGAAAAGGATGGAGAAGATAAAATGATAGAGAAAGAGATTGCAAAAAAGGCTGAAGGCTACAGGGATTACACTGCGGAGAATCTTTCAAAGATAGTAAAGATACCTTCGCTTAGCGGAGAGGAGGGCGATGTTATAAGGGAGCTGGAGAGGCAGTGCAGGGAAGCAGGTTTCGACGAGGTAAGGATAGACGGGCTTGGAAACCTTATAGGACGTGTAGGTAGCGGGCCGAAGAAGCTCGTCTTCGATGCACATATAGATACGGTTGATGTCGGTGACAGGTCTCAGTGGAAGCTTGATCCCTTTTCCGGGCTTGTAAAGGACGGCCTTGTGCACGGGAGGGGCGCCTCCGACCAGAAGGGCGGGGCTGGTTCCATGGTAACGGCGGGAAGGATACTCAAGGAACTCTCCTACAACGGGCAGTACTCCGTTTACTTCACATTCACTGTAATGGAAGAGGACTGTGACGGGATGTGCTGGAAGTACCTTATAGAGGAGGAACATTTCAAACCGGACTACTTCGTGAGTACAGAACCGACGAGCTGTAACCTCTACAGGGGACACCGCGGCAGGATGGAGATTAAGGTGAATTTCAAGGGGCTTTCCTGTCACGGCTCTGCACCGGAGAGGGGAAGGAATGCTGCATACATGGCTGCAAGGGGCGCCCTGGCAATAGAGAAGTTGAACGGAGAGCTTGAACCGGATGAGGACAACTTTTTGGGAAAGGGAACGGTAGCAGTTACAATTATGAATGCAAAGGGGCCGTCACAGTGTGCCGTTCCTGACATTGGAATGCTCTACCTGGACAGGAGGCTTACCTGGGGTGAGACAATGGAGAGTGCCGTGGAAGAGGTTAAGTCGGTAGTAAAGGACTACGACTCTGTTGAGGTTCCTTACTATGACAAGGTAAGCTGGAAGGGAACGAAGTACGGGCAGGAACTGTACTTTCCAACGTGGAAGCTTAATGAAGATCATCCCCTTGTTCAGGGTGGTGTCGAGGCCTATAAAAGGCTGTTTGGCAAGACTCCGCTTATAGACAAGTGGACATTTTCTACCAACGGGGTGGCGGTAAGCGGAAGGCACAAGGTGCCGACCATTGGCTTTGGGCCGGGAGACGAGGTGCAGGCTCATGCACCCAACGAGGTTACAAGGGTAGAAGACCTTGTAATAGCGGCAAAGTTCTATGCAATGCTTCCCTATGCCCTGGAGTCAGATAGATAGTCAGACAAATAGGAGGGGAAAAATTGAGCCTGAATTTTCACTACAGATGCATAGACTGCGGCAGGGAGTATCAGATTGAGCCCGGAATCATGCTCTGCCCGGATTGTGAAAAAACGAGAAAACCGGATGAACCGCTTAAAGGCGTATTGGAAGTGGTGGCAGAGGGCAAAGCCGATGGCAGTATAACGGGCAGAAATACAACCGGCAGCATAGAAGACTTTGTTTTCCAGTTCCTGCCTGTGGAGAAAGAATACTTTCCCTCGATACCTGTGGGCAATACACCTCTCTGGCAGCCGGAGCTTCTTCGCAGGAAGACCGACTTCGAAAAGCTCTTTCTAAAGGACGATACCTTGAACCCTACCGGTTCATTCAAGGACAGGGCCTCCTACCTCGTTGCCGCCTTTGCCCGCAAGCATGGGATAGGCGAGGTAACGGTAGCTTCAACGGGAAACGCAGCATCCTCCATGGCAGGGGTCGGGGCTGCCTCGGGCCTTAAAGTAAGGATATTCATTCCAGCAACAGCCCCGAAGGCAAAGATGGTTCAGGCCCTGCAGTACGGGGCAGAGGTGAACCTTGTTGATGGAAGCTACGATATAGCCTTCGACATGTCGATAGATTACACGAAGAAACATGGTGGACTTAACAGGAATACTGCCTACAATCCCATGACCATCGAGGGAAAGAAAACTGTTTCCCTGGAATTGTATGCACAGCTTGGAGATGTCCCGGAATATATGTTCGTTCCTACCGGAGACGGTGTTATACTTAGCGGAGTTTTCAAGGGCTTCAAGGACCTGCTCTCCCTGGGAATTATCGATAAAATGCCAACGGTATATTCCGTTCAGGCGGAGGGGAGTTCTGCAATATGCAGGGCGCTTTCCACGGGAAGTTTCGGAAAGCCTCTTCCTTCGAAGACCATTGCAGATTCCATTGCAGTCGATGTGCCGAGGGGAGGCTACTATGCCCTTCGTTCCTTAAAGGAGTTCGGCGGAAGGTGCATCACTGTGAGCGACGATGAGATACTTGCCGCACAGCACGAACTGGCATCGAATGCGGGCCTTTTTGCAGAACCTGCATCCTCTGCGGCGTATGCCGGTTTTCTTAAGGCAAGCCGGTCTCTTCCCAGGGACAGCAAAGTTGTCCTTCTGATAACCGGTAGCGGCCTCAAGGATATAGAGGCCGCGATGAAAGGGGTGAAACTACCTTAAAGGAGTAACGCATGGAGAAGGAGCAAGAGAAAAATATAAGCACTCCCGTAGAGAGGGTGGATGCGCGGCGGAAAATATCAGGATCTGAGAGATACATCGATGACATGGATTTCGATGGATTGATTCATGCCAGGCTCTACACCTCCGATGTTTCCAGGGCAAGGATAAAGTCCGTAAGGCTGCCCGAGCTTCCCGAGGGTTACGTGATAGTGAGCTGGAAGGATGTGCCCGGAAAGAACCGGGTGAAGATGATAAACGACGACTGGCCCTTTCTCGCAGAGGATGAGGTGAATTACTACGGCGAACCGATTTTTGTCGTTGCGGGGCCGGAGCCGGAGAAGATTGAAGAAATACTTTCGAAGATTCATGTGGAGTATCAAGAGCTTCCCCCTGTTTATACGATAGAGGATGCCCTTGAAGCCTCCGGGGAATCCGATGGCTGGCTCTTTGCCGATTATACCATCAGAAAGGGAGACTACGAATCTGTAGAGAAGGCTTTCGGGAGGGAACCCGGAAAGTACAGGGTGATCGAGGGAACCTACTCCACGGGGCTCCAGGAGCATGCATACCTTGAACCCCAGGGAATGGTTGCCACCTACAGGGACGGAAAGGTAACCATATTCGGCTCGATGCAGTGTCCCTACTATGTGAAGGGAGCGCTCGTCCAGGCACTTGGATTGCCGGAAGACAGGGTGCAGATTGTTCAGACAACTACCGGAGGAGGTTTCGGCGGCAAGGAGGACTACCCGTCTCTGCTTGCAGGCTACGTGGCATTTGCAGCGATAAAATCGGGAAAGCCCGTGAAGATAGTGCTGGACAGGAGAGAAGATATAAGGCTCACCACGAAACGCCATCCCTCGCTTGCTCATGTGAAAAGCATTCTGGATGAGAACAACAGGGTCGTAGGGATGGATGTGGATATTGTTCTCGACGGAGGAGCCTACGAGGGTCTTTCATCTGTCGTGTTGCAGCGTTCGATATTCGTTGCAACGGGTGCCTATGATATTCCCAATGTGAGGGTAAGGGGAAGGGCGGTAAGGACCAACAACGTCCCACGAGGTGCATTCAGGGGATTCGGAGGGCCGCAGGGGATATTTGCCATAGAGATGCAGATGGACAGAATAGCGAGGGAGCTCGGGTTGGACCCTGCCGATTTCAAGGCTGCTCATTTTCTTGGGAAGGGTGACAGTACGGTAACGGGAGGAGTAATCCGAAGCGATGTGAAGCTCGATGAGATGCTCGAGCTTGCAAAGAGAATGTCCTCCTACGAGGAGAAGCGAAGTAATAGAAGTAATAGAAGTAATAGAAGGCCCTTTCACGGAAGGGGAATCTCCGTCTTTATTCATGGCTGCGGTTTCACGGGAAGCGGGGAGAGAGACAAGATAAAGGCCAGGGTGGGACTTAGGGAACTGCCCGATGGCAAGGTTGCACTGCTCGTGGCAAATGTGGAAATGGGGCAGGGCGCCCAGACTACCCTTAGAAAGATAGTTTCCGATACGCTGGATATTCCAATATCCTCGGTAGTGTATGACAACCCGGATACCGACAGGGTTCCCGATTCCGGCCCCACCGTTGCCTCGAGAACGGCGATGATAGTTGGCGGGCTGGTGAGGGAGGCTTCCCTGGAGTTCAAGAGTGTGCTCGAGGATAGAGTTGTGGGTAGTGCGGAAAGTGCTCCCGGGGAACCTTTGAAGCAACCTGAAGAACCTATCGAGGTTTTCAAACAGTACAGGCAGCCGCCGGAGATATCATGGGACGATGAGAAATTTATCGGTGATGCTTACCCGGATTATTCTTGGGGTGTCAATGTAGTGGATGTTAGTGTGGACCCTGTAACCCGGGAGGTTACCGTGGAGGGGATCTGGGGGGTCTACGACATAGGTGTCCCCCTGGATGAGGCCATTGCCCGCGGTCAGATGCAGGGCGGAATAGCCCAGGGCATTGGCTGGGCAAGTCTGGAGGTGATGGAGGAAAGGGAAGGAAGGCTTGTGCAGGACAGCCTGACAGATTACATCATTCCTACATCCATGGATCTTCCCGATATAGAGGTCGATTTCGTTATGAATCCTTCTCCGTACGGTCCCTACGGGGCAAAGGGAGCGGGAGAACTTCCCTTTGTCGGTATAGCGCCGGCCTATGCGGCGGCCGTTTCCGATGCCCTTGGCGTTCCCATGGATTCAATTCCCATCACGCCGGAGAAGCTTCTTAACCTGAAGTTCAATAAAGGGGAAGAGCCGGAAAGTGCTTAAGGGATAGTTCTTAAAGGGCAATGCAGCTTATATCAGGACCGTTCTCTCAAGTCTATTCTCTCAGGACTGTAAGATAAGCTCTTTGAATTTCTCGGCGGCACTCGCCGCATCGGGTGCATAGCCGTCGGCGCCTATCTCTTTTGCGAATTGCTCGGTAACGGGAGCACCTCCGACCATGAATTTTATTTTATCCTTAAGACCTTCCTCGGCGAATTTATCTATGACTGTTTTCATGTTTGTCATGGTGGTTGTAAGCAGGGCAGACATCCCTATCAGTTTGACGTCCTGATGTTCCCTGTAGGCTTCCAGGAATTTCTCGGGACCGCAATCGGTTCCCAGGTCTATCACCTCTATCCCTGCCCCCTGGGACATCATTCTTACCAGGTTTTTACCTATGTCGTGCAGGTCACCCTTTACAGTACCAAGGATAATCTTGCCAACCGGCTTTACTCCCGTTTTGGTCAGGAGGGGACGTAGAACATCCATTGCGGTACTCATTGCCCTGGCGGCAATAAGTACCTCGGGGATGTATATTTCGTTATTCTTGAATCTGATACCAACGATATTCATGCCATCGAGAAGTCCCTTGTTGAGTATGTCCTCCGGTGTTACTCCTTCTTTCAAGAGTTTCTCAGTAAGTTCCTTTGCCTCTGGCGCACTTCCCTTCTGGATTGCCAGTGAAAGTTGTTGAAATTGTTCGCTGTAATCAGCCATAGATACTCTCCTTTGGAATTGTTACGTTACTGTTCCTGATAACAATAATATCATAATAATCGGCCTGTTCTGTTATTTCTTGTAGAGTTGTTACATTTTTTAGGATAATTGTGCTTTATATTTTAGTTTTTTCACCTTTGTCAGGACCATAAATAATTTAACTGAGATGATTAAACAGGCGATAAAAAATTATACTTGAATTCGAACTTAAAAATATTCAATTTATTTTTATTTTTCCCTTGCAAAGATATTGATACTCTGATATAGTGTTAGTAAAGCGCATTAATAAATGCGTGTAAACTAATACACAAGGAGGTATCTATGAAAAAACTGATCATCCTGCTTACCGCTATTATCTTCCTTGCATCCGCCGTTTTTGCGGGGGGAAAGCAGGAAGCAAAGAAGGAAGAGGGTAAGATAGGAGGAACGGTAAGTGTCCTCACCGTATGGGGTGGCAATGAGCTCGAGATTTTCAAGAACATGGTAAAACCCTTCGAGGAAAGAACGGGGATTAAGGTAGAGCACGAGGGAACACGTGATATAGAAGCGGTTCTTACTACAAGGGTCAAGGCTGGTAATCCTCCGGATATTGCGGGTCTTCCCGGTCCGGGACAAATGGCACAATTTGCCAAGGAGGGTAAGCTGGTCGATCTTTCCACTTTTCTCGATATGGAGCAGATGAAAAAGGATTATGCCCAGAGTTGGATAGACCTCGGTACAGTGAACGGAAAACTGGTGGGAATTTTTATCAAGGCTGCCATTAAAGGCCCCATCTGGTACAATCCCAAGGCTCTGAAAGCGGAAGGTATAAGTATACCGAAGACATGGGACGAGATGATGGCAATATCCAAAAAGCTCGTCTCACAGGGTAAGACACCATGGGCAATTGGTCTCGAAAGCGGGGCTGCAAGCGGCTGGGCCGGAACGGATTGGCTGGAAGATATCATGCTCAGAACAGCGGGACCCGAAAAATACATGGAATGGTACAAGGGTAAACTTGCCTGGACATCCCCGGAGGTTAAGAAAGCGTGGCAGATGTGGGGAGAAATCGTTGCCAACGACAAGATGGTCTACGGAGGAAGGCAGTATGTACTTTCCACCAACTTCGGCCAGGCATTTGCACCCCTCTTCAGCAATCCGCCACAGGCATACTTTCATCATCAGGCAACCTTTATTCAGGGATTCATAATGAAACAGTTTCCGAACCTCAAGCCTGTTGAAGATTTCAATTTCTTCGGCTTTCCTGCCATAAATCCGAAGTACAGCAAGGCCGTTGAAGCGGCGGGTGACCTCTTCGGCATGTTCAACGACACGCCGCAGGCACGTGCCCTCATGAAGTACCTGACAAGTGCAGAAGCTCAGAGTTACTGGGTGAAGGCAAAGGCGGGTCTCTCTCCCAACAGAAGTGTCCCGATTTCTGACTATCCGGATGAGCTTCTTAAGAATGCCGGAAAGATTCTCTCGGGTTCCGAGATTGTCGTGTTCGATGCATCCGACATGATGCCTTCATCGATGAACCAGGCATTCTGGGCCGCAGTTATGAAGTACGTGCAGAATCCTGACAAGCTCGACAGCATACTGGCAGATCTGGAAAAGGTGAGAAAAGAGGCATACTGAGAGTCGTGTTGCGTTATGTGTTGCATTAGAGGAAGCAACAGGTGATTGCACCTCGATGTTACACCTTAGAGGAAGCAACAGGTGATTGCACCTGGAGATTTGTTAAAATCAGGCGGGGAGGCTGTCAAAGTTTCGGCCTTCCCGGCCTTTCAAATCTATCTTGATTAAAAAGGAAGTCCAAAAGGGAATCCAAAGGAGGAAGAATGGATGTAAAGGTATTATTAATGGCTGTTCTTGCCATTGTTGGCGTGCCTGCCATGCTTGTCGCTTATACCATGTTTTCCGAGTTTCTCGTTTCAAAGGTGAGGGGAGAGAAGAAACAGGGAAAAATAAGGCCCTGGTTGTGGATACTTCCGGCACTGTTTCTCCTCTTTGTCTTCCTCATCTACCCAGTTGTCAATACCTTCATACTGAGCTTCAAGAATGCAAATTCCACCTCCTTCGTTGGGCTCAAGAATTACCTGTTCATATTCACAGACAAAACGATGCTCACAGCACTCAGGAACAACCTTCTGTGGCTCGTATTCGTCACACTCGTTACAGTAACACTTGGCCTTCTCATAGCAGTGTTAACAGACAGGATACGCTACGAATCCGTTGCAAAGGCGTTCATCTTTCTTCCGATGGCAATTTCTGCAGTTGCAGCAGGGGTAATATGGAAGTTTATGTATGAGTTTAGGCCCAGGGGAACCCCACAGATAGGTACCGTGAATGCCATTCTCACCACTGTAAATCCGTCATTCGAGCCCAAAGCCTGGCTCTTCAATCCTCCCATCAACAACTTTGCCCTGATGGTCGTATACATATGGATATGGACGGGCTTCTGTATGGTGATACTTTCCGCAGCTCTGAAGGGAATCCCGGATTCCCTCCTTGAAGCAGCAAGGATAGACGGTGCCAACGAATGGACGATATTCTGGAGGATAATAATTCCTACGATGAGTTCCACGATAGTCGTGGTTGCAACTACCATGGTGATCAACGTCCTAAAGGTCTTCGATATTGTGTATGTCATGACAAACGGAACCCTTGGAACGGAGGTAATAGCCAACAGGATGTACAAGGAGATGTTCAACTTTCACAACTTCGGAAGGGCAAGTGCCATAGCGGTAATACTTCTTCTTGCCATAATTCCTGTCATGCTGGTGAATATAAGGAAATTCGGGCAGAGGAGGGTGAAATGATGCCTCAGAGCATAGTAGTTTCGAACAGGAAAGGTAAATTGATAAGGCTTCTCGGTAGGGCCCCCCTTAATGTTATCGTTCTGTTGATATGTGCCGTCTGGCTTCTTCCCTCTGTGGGGCTTCTTGTCAGTTCCTTCCGGCCCGCCTCTGCAATCCTCTCATCCGGATGGTGGAAGGCCTTTAAAACACCCCTCAACTTTACACTGGAAAACTACAGGAAGGTTTTAACTACTGCCAACATGGGAAGGAGTTTCATAAACAGCCTCCTTATTTCCATACCGGCAACGGTGATGCCGATACTGATAGCTGCATTTGCAGCTTATGCATTTTCCTGGATGACCTTTCCCGGGCGGGACATCCTCTTTCTTACGGTTGTGGGCCTGCTGGTGGTGCCCATTCAGATGACACTGATACCGGTTCTTCAACTCTTTAACAGTATTCACCTTACGGGAACATTTGCCGGTATCTGGATTGCACATACCGCGTATGGTCTGCCATTTGCCATTTACCTTCTCCGTAATTTCATAGGGGAGCTACCCGCCGAGATGTTTGAATCCGCGCACCTTGACGGGGCTTCCCACTACACTGTATTCTTCCGCCTTGTTCTTCCCACGTCGGTGCCGGCCCTTTCGTCGCTGGCGATCTTTCAGTTCATGTGGGTCTGGAACGACCTCCTGGTTGCCCTTATCTACCTTGGTGGGAATCCGCGGGTAGCTCCGATGCCGCTTACCATAAGTAACCTGGTAAATTCCTACGGCGGGGGCTGGGAATACCTCACCTCAGCAGCTTTCATTTCCATGTTTTTGCCTATTGTGATATTTTTCAGTTTACAGAAATACTTCGTGCGGGGTATCCTTGCAGGTTCCGTTAAGGGATGACAACTATGATTAACAGAGAGGTTAAAAGAGTCTCTGCCAGTGACGTTGCAAGGCTGGCAGGAGTTTCAAGAACTACGGTTTCCTTTGTCCTGAACAACTCGCCTGGTAAGAAGATTTCAGAAAGAACAAGGCAGCGAGTATTACAGGCTGCAAAGGAGCTGGGCTACCAACCAAACGAACACGCAAGAGACCTTGCCAGGATAAGGCATTACTCGATAGGAGTTTTCGTCTGCCATTCGCAGTCGCTCTTTTCAGATGCTTACATTCCCAAGGTGATCGAAGGTGTGGCACAGACTCTTAACAGGTACAGGCATAGGCTGATTTTGCAGCCCTTAAAGATCGACCAGTTCAACTACCTGGATATTGCGGAGTCGGACGAGCTAAATGGTGTAATATTCATAAACATCCATGACAATGACAACGGTTTTCCCGAACTTTTGGATAGAGGTTTTCCATTTGTAGTAATTGGCACAATTAATGACAGCCGGATCGTGCAGGTCGATATCGACAACTTAAACTCTGCAAAGGAAGCGGTACAGTACCTGATAAGCCTTGGTCACAGGAAGATAGGGATGATATCCCATGCATCCACTCTATTCTACGCTGCTCGTGCAAGAATCGAGGGTTACAAGGAGGCTTTAAGAGAAGCCGGCTACAGTGTGGATGAAAGGTTGATAAAAAAGGGTGATTTTTCGGAGGAGAGTGGCTACGGAGCAATGGCAGAACTTCTGGAAGAGAATAGTGACATCACAGCGATCTTTGCGGGAAACGATGTAATTGCGTACGGTGCAATAAAGGCGATAAGGGACAGGGGCATGAAGATTCCGGATGATATTTCCATCGTGGGATTCGACGACGATTACCTTTCCAGGTATTTGAATCCGCCCCTCTCGACTATAACCCTTCCAGCCGCAGGCCTTGGTTCCGAAGCGGCACGCCTTCTTTTAAAGCTAATATCAGGAGAGAGTATCATTAATAAGAGAATACTTCTGCCAACCCATTTTTCGATACGTGAAACTTGCAGGAGAATTTAAGGTATGCTCGAGAGAAAAGGAGACGAAAAAACATTGAACAACACATTGGATGTCCAGAAGAAGAATTTCAGGCTGGAAGATTATTCAAAATGGGTGGATACCGATGAGATTAGAGAAAATGCTTTAAAGCTTAAGGGATTGAGAATACTTAATGTAAACTCCGTTGCAAGGGGAGGTGGAGTTTCAGCGATTCTCTCCAAGCTTGTCCCGGCTTTCAATTCCCTGGGCATTACAGCGCACTGGTACGTACCGGAAGTGGAGGATGCTTCATTCTTTTCCGTCACAAAAAAACAGCACAACATGTTCCAGGGCCAGGAAACCGGGAAGCTTACCATGGAAGAAAAGAAGCTTTACAGGGATGTCCAGGAAAGGATAATTGAAGAAATTGGTAACAGGATAAGGGATTACGATGTCATCATAATACATGACACACAGTTTCTCGGCCTTGTAGATGCACGTATCGATGGAAGTGGTATATGGATCTACCGGTGCCACATCGACACGAGCAACCCTAACCGGGATGTACTAGATTTTTTCAAGGGAATGATAGACCGATTCGATGCGGCGGTTTACCACAGGAGGGAGTTCGTGCTGCCGGACTCCCCGAGACCCTTCGTTATTCCCCCTTCAATCGATCCTTTGGAGGAGAAGAATGATCCAGATGCGGTGAACGGGGAAATGATAAGAGAGGCCATCGAGTCCTTCGGATTGAACCCCAAAAGGCCCGTCCTGCTTCAGGTAGGAAGGTTTGACCCTGCTAAGGGCTACGAAAGGGTATGTGAGCTATTTAAACAGCTAAAACCGGATTATTCCGATATTCAGCTCCTCCTTACAGGTGCGGGGGCAAAGGACGATCCGCAGTTCGAACCGTATCTTGAAAAGATCCGGAAACTGGTAGAAGGAATACCGAATACTGCCGTAGAAGCCATGCCCTTCGATGTCTTAAAGCTCAATGCCGTTCAACAGGGGGCGACCGTTGTGTATGCGCTTTCCACGAGAGAAGGTTTCGGCCTCGTAGTCTCTGAAGCCTCCATAAAGGAAAAGCCTGTAATAGTTTCCGATGCGGGCGGACTTCCCGAACAGGTTGTCGATGGCAGGACCGGTTTTGTGGTTAGTACCCTGAAAGAAGCTGTCGAAAAAACTGCACTGTTACTGGACAACCCCCGCTTGAGAGATGAAATGGGCAGAGAAGGAAGAAAATACATACTATCCAGGTTCATAACCCCCATTCACTTAAATAATTATTTGAAAATGCTCGGTAAGCTCTTATAATCATTGTAAAAGGGGGTTTTAAAAAATGATTACTACCCAGCTTCTTACCGAGATTCTCACACTGGCATCGATTGTCTTTCCCATCACACAGGCTGTAAAGAAATGGCTGAAAATTGATGGTTACCGCGCCGTTATCGTGTCCGGAGTTGTGAGTATTCTTCTCTGTCTCTGGCGCATCCTTTCCGTTCAACCTTATGACTGGCCGAGGTTCATTATTTTAGTGCTCGGTGTGTTTTTAGAGGCGAATGGAATCTATCATTTCGGTTCCCGAGCAGTGGGGAAGGTTTTTGCTGATAAGCTCCCTGCAAAATAATCGATTCAGAGCCTTGGCAGGACATTTAAGCCGGGAAATGTTCCGAGCCGGGGGAAATTGGTTAGTTTTTCCCGGAACCAGGTTTCTTTGGCGGATCTATTTTTGCCATTTCCCTGAGATCTAAAAAGTAGAATACAAAATAGCCCACTATGAAGGTTGTCCCCACAACGACTCCCAGAAGATCGAGGTATGTCAGCTTCAATCCGAATAACTCGAGATTGATATTCTTGCCAATGAAAAAGAGTACAGTGTTGCCTATTATGGCAATTGTCCTTACCTCTGTGGGTCCTACGAACGCAAAGGATATCCTGAATATTCCCCTTACATAGGCATTTATGTAGGTGCTTATAGATAGCATGTAGTATCCAATGAGCGTATAGAGCGCAACATCGAACCTCATGTACGGTGATATGCCAAGGCCCAAGGCAATTAGTAGCATCGAGATGGAATCTACATTGTGGTCTATGAAGAAACCATATACTGGACGCTCTATCTTTCTGTATCGTGCAAGGCTGCCATCCAGGCTGTCACCGAACCAGTTGACGACGAAGCCGAAGTTTGCAAGCCAGAGCCATGCTATGCTGTAGTTACAGAGGCCGTAACCGGCAGCTATCATTCCCGAACCTGCAAGGCCTATATAGGTAAGGTGGTCGGGCATTATCTTTACGGGCAATATCTTTACGAAGAAGTTGAGGAGCTGCTTCTCGATACCACGTAAAAGTGTATCGTTCAAACGTTCAGCATCGAGTTTTCGCTTTGTACCCCTCACCGGCATAATTCAATCATATATTTGATTTGACCTTTTAGTAAAGACTCTGCGAGACAAAATAGTGAAAAGTAAATGAAGGCCGAGAAGTACGGTAAAGGGAATCCAGAGTAATACATGAATCTTAAAGGAGAGCGGTTTGGTAAGTAGTCCGAAAGTGACCAAGGATACTTCCCTTGCATAGTATATTCCAAGGCCGGAGAAGAGAAAGACAACCGTTACAACGAGAAAGAGCCAGTGTACGGTCTTCCTACCGATTGTCAAACATCGGTTCATTAAAGTCCCCTTTCTGGCTGTAGCCGTACCTTTCCCAGTAGCCCCTGAAATTTTCGTTGTCAGAGAGCTCTATCTCTTTTATCCACTTTATCCATTTGTAGCCCCACTTGTCTTCTGCAACGAGCTGAAAGGGGAATCCTCGTTCCGGCGGGAGTACCACGCCGTTAATCTTGTAGGCAATTATTATGTCATTGTTCATAAAGTATTCCAGGGGAAATGATGTTGAATAGCCATCCACAGCTCTTAAGATTACAATCTTTGCACTGTTTTTGGGGCCTGCTTTTTTAAGTATATCCCTTACAAGGACACCCTGCCACAGAATCTTTACGCTCCATCCCTCAACACAGTGAAGTGTGACAACCTTTTCGTAATTGTCAAGAGAAACAATGTCGTCGTAAGGGAGGGAGAGTTCCCTGTCTACAAGGCCCTTCACAGTAAGCCTGTAGCTCTCCTTGTCAACGTACTGAGGACCCTTTATGGAGTTTTCTCTAAAGTCACCGATGGAAGAGAGATTCTTTCCGTGGTACTGGCGTACCTCCACTTCTTTGAGTTTCTTTAGCGGCTGGGAGCTTCCCTGGCCGGAGAATCCTCCTTCACCCCTTCCAAGTGAAAATGCCGGCAGGATAATGGTTGCAAGGACAACCAGAATGATTGATATTCTTTTCAACTTTGTTTTCATAACATTTAAATTATACTATATAGCTCATAAAATATCAATAATATGATTATTAATATTCTTTTTATAATAATATTAAATATCATCTTGAATAATAAGAATTAATTAATATATAAGAATATCTTGCTTGTCGAGGTATCTTTACCATAGTAATATTTTTCAATTAATAAGCTAGTTAGAAGCAGATTTTTGTTTGAATTAAAGATTATTGACGGGAATTTTGAAATCTGATAATGTAAGGTCGTCCGGTCAACCATACTAGTAGTATAAATTAATGCTTAGGATCTGTTGTGGAACATTTACTGCCGGTTATAGTTATTATATTTTTTGCAACCCTTGTTCAATCCATCTTCAGTTTTGGTGGAGCCCTAATTGCTTTACCATTACTATCATTTTTTATGGAAATTAAAGTTGCAGTGCCTTTAATGGCTTTAGACCTTAGTGTTCTTGCAATTATCATTGTTATTGAACGCTGGAAAGATATAAATTTTCACGCTGTATGGAGACTTGTTGTTTCCGCTTTTATTGGGATTCCTTTAGGAATTATATTTCTTAGGCTAGCCGATGAACAAATACTTAAGGCTGTTCTTGCAGTTACAATAATCGTCTTTACATTGATAAACCTTTTTCAGATAAAAAAACAAAAAAAAGTGAGTTACAGATATGCATTTTTATTTGGTTTTTTAGCAGGGTTATTTGGTGGAGCATTTAATATTACCGGGCCGCCGGTGGTTATGTTTGGGACATTGATAAACATGAATCCGGTGCTCTTCCGAGCTACTTTACATAGTTTTTTTCTATTCACAAATATTTTTGCAAGTATAGCTCATTTCGTTGCAGGGAATATTACAAGGAAGGTTATAACTTATTTTTTGTTTACATTACCTGTAATTGCTCTTACAAGTGTTGTTGGTGGCTTTCTACATAAGCATATCCCGGAGGCCAAATTTAGCCTTATAGTAAAAATCCTTATGCTTGTATTGGGAGGAAATCTTCTTATTTCAGTTTTTCTGTAGAGTGCGGTTAATGTAATGAAAATGCTATGTTAAGAAAAGTTGTCAAATTATTAGTTTTTCAGTTTATGGATAGGGATAAGTCCTTGACAGGTTATCCTATAGGTGATAATATAAGGTTGTCCGGTTAACCTTATATTAATTAACCATTTGAATGGGGGGGTGAATTAGTAGATGGCTAATAAAAAAGAGGAAAGGGCACAAATAACAAAGAACAGTCCTGTTCCTTTGTATTATCAGATTCTAGAGATTATACGCGACGAAATTGCCAATTTCTCTCTACCCCCTGGAGAACGCCTGCCATCGGAGACAGAGTTAATAGAGAGATTTAATGTCAGCCGTGCCACTGTTCGCAAGGCTCTGGATGTCCTTGCTGCTGAGGGGGCCGTTTATCGCATCCAGGGGAAAGGGACCTTCGTAAGTGATAAGAGGATTGGTCAGGAGTTAACGGCACTTACTGGATTTGTTGAAGATATGTTGGAGCTAGGTTTTTCTCCCTCTTCACAACTTCTTAAAGCGGTACAGGTTACTGCGTCGAGTGTAGTGGCCAAGCAACTAAACCTTTCTCCAGGTGATGTTGTCACTTATATTGAACGATTGAGACTTGCTAATAATGTACCACTGTCCTTTGACACTACATGGCTTCCAAATGATATTGGTCAAAAAATAATATCCAATGATCTTAATAGATATCCAATTTATAGTTTACTGGAAGATAAATACAATATCATTCTTGAAGAGGCTGATTATAAAGTTGATGCGTCTATTGCAAAAGGAGAAATTGCAAGTCTTTTACAGATTCAAACAGGAGATCCGATTTTTGTTATTACGAGAGTTGCTTACACCACAGAAAAGATTCCAATAGATTACGAAAAGCTTTACTATCGAGCGGACCGCATAAGTTTTTCCATGCATTTTGATAGAAAACGACCAACATGGAGAATGGATGCGCTGGACAGAAAGCTTTCCGGATTTGAACGAGATTAAAGAATGATAACAATATTTCATATTAATTTGCATTTTAATTTTATAAGGAGGAGTATATGCTTCGAAAAATCTTAGGTTTCCCAATGTTGAAAACAGCTTCTATTGTTTTGGCGCTTATAATGGTTTTCACTTTCATAAGCTTTGCAGGTGGCGCTCAAGAACCTTCCAAATCCGAGAATAAAGAAGGGACAGGAACGACTGTGCGGGCAGCCCTTGTTTTGCCAGGACCGCTTGGTGATCGTTCCTTCTTGGATTCAGCAAATCAAGGAATGGAATGGGCTAAGGATAAATTAGGCGTTAAAACAAAAGTAATTGAAGGCAATTTCGATGCTGCTGAATATGAGGCTAGCATGCGTGCTATGGCTGAGGCCGGATACGATATAATAATCAGTGTTGGTTGGAGGATGAAAGATGCTACTAAGGTCGTTGCTGCGGAATTTCCAAATATAAATTTTGCTATTGTTGACAATACAGTAGACGAACCTAATGTAGCTAGCCTTCTATTTCGTGAGCATGAAGGTTCTTTTTTAGTTGGTGTGGTGGCTGCAAGTCTTACAAAAACAGGTACCGTTGGCTTTGTAGGGGGTATGGATATTCCTCTAATTCGTCGATTCCAGGTTGGCTACGAAGAAGGCGTCCATGCAATAGATCCGAATATGAAAGTGTTGATAGGTTATGCCGGTGCTTTTAATGACCCAACAAAAGGGAAGGAACTTGCCCTTGCTCAGTATAATAATGGAGCGGACATAATATTTGCAGCAGCTGGCAAGAGCGGTGAAGGGGTTTTAGCCGCATCTGGTGAGGTCGGTTTGTATTCCATTGGAGTCGATTCAAACCAAGATTATATTGTTCCCGGCCATGTTATTACCAGTATGATGAAGATGGTCAACCGTGCAGTTTTCCAGATTATAAAGGATACTGCTGATGGTAATTTTAAGGGCGGTGTTCATTCTTATGGTGTGGCACAAAACATGGTTGGGCCTTCATGGCTTGTAGATGAAAACGGTGATCAAATGTTTCGTAAAAATGGGCCTAAGGATATGGTTGCCAAAATGGATGACTTGATTAAACTTCTAAAGGAATATTCGGCAAAGATAGTATCTGGAGAGATAAAGGTAACTGATGTATATAAGGCTCAATAGTTTAAAACACTTATAGCAAAATGGTGGGTGGCAGATTTGACTCCAAGAGAAACAATACTTGATCATAAAAATAAACGGCAAAATAACTCGGCAATTGCAGTGTGTATGAAAAACATCACAAAGGTATTTCCGAGGGTTATTGCTAATGATCATGTAAATCTTACCGTAAACAAGGGCGAGATACTCGCCCTTGTTGGTGAGAATGGTGCAGGCAAAACCACCTTAATGAACATTCTGTATGGACTTTACTTGCCTGATGAAGGGTCGATTGAAATTAAAGGAGAAGAAGTTAGAATTGACAGCCCTGATAAGGCAATACGCTTGGGAATGGGAATGGTTCACCAGCATTTTAAGATGGTTCCTACCTTTACTGTCACTGAAAATATTACTCTTGGTAACGAACCTGCTTGGGGCAAGGGTATTTTTGTTGATAAGAAAAAGGCACGTGCTCAGGTCATTGCTTTATCCGAACAGTATGGACTGAAAATCGACCCTGATCAACGAGTTAGAGACATTCCTGTAGGACTTCAGCAGCGGGTTGAGATTCTAAAAACTCTTTACAGAAAAGCAGAGGTTCTGATTTTAGATGAGCCGACTGCAATACTTACGCCTCAGGAGACGAGAGAACTATTTAACGTAATTCGTGGATTAGTTCGGGATGGTAAAACAGTTATATTCATAACTCATAAGTTAAAAGAGGTAATGGAGATCTCTGATCAGGTAGTTGTTATGCGTCGTGGTAGAGTGGTATATACGAGCAGGACCCAAGAAACCACTCCCCAGAAGCTTGCCAATATGATGGTAGGCAGAGAAGTGTTGTTGCAACTGAAAAAAACCCCGGCTAAACGAGGTGAAGTGGTGCTCGCAGTAAAGAATCTGACCGTCCTTGACAATAGAGGTCTGCCAGCAGTACGTAGAATATCATTTGAGGTAAGGAAAGGGATGGTATTGGGAATTGCTGGTGTGGAAGGAAATGGGCAGACAGAACTGGTTGAAGCTATAACCGGTTTACGACAAGTTGAGAGTGGTAACATTGTTCTGGAAGGTCGAGAGATTGGAATGTTTAATCCACGCCGGCGTAGAGAACTAGGTATGGCACATATACCAGAAGACCGCATGACCACAGGTTTAAATATGGAAGCAAATCTTAAGGATAATGCTATTGTTAATTCTTACTATAAATCACCTATTTCTAAGTTGAATATACTTAACTTCAAAGTTATAGAGAAATTTACTTCAAGGCTAGTGAAGGAATTTGATATTAGAACTCCTAATTTGAATGTTGTTGCTAATACGTTATCCGGGGGTAATCTACAGAAACTTGTATTGGCTCGTGAGTTGGCTGGAAAACCAAAAATACTTGTTGCATCCCAACCAACGCGTGGATTGGACATCGGAAGCATTGAATTTGTACATCAGCGTATTATTGATGCTCGTGATAGTGGAACTGCTGTTCTTTTGATTTCTGCTGAGTTGGAAGAAATACTATCGTTAAGTGACCAAATTGTAGTGATGTATGAAGGTCGGATTGTGGGAATATTAGAGGCAGAGGAAGCAGATGAAGAGACGGTAGGACTTATGATGGCTGGTATTAAGCCTGATAAAAAAATGAAAGATACTTCTTTTAAGGAGAAACCGTTTTGAAGCGACTGCTCGATAACGAAACAATACGCGGGTTGATAATGGTTCTTTTTAGCGTTATTCTGGCAATGGCAGTTGGTTCTCTGGTTATGCTTATTAACGGTTATCAACCCTTAAAAGTGTACCTGACTTTGTTTAAAGGTGCCTTCTTTGGAAAAAGAAATTTTTTAACCAGCCTGCAGAGAGCTACCCCGCTGGTTTTTACAAGCCTTGCTGCAATTTTTGCATTTCGTACTGGCCTTTTCAATCTTGGTATCGAGGGACAGTTTCTTATAGGGGCTGTTATAGCTACTTTTATTGGTTTTACTATTTCCGGATTGAATCCTGTCTTTCATGTTCTATTGGCTCTTTGTTGTGCAGTAGCAGCTGGAGCAATTTGGGCATTTATTCCTGGGTTGCTAAAAGTAAAGCTAAAAACGGATGAAGTGATAATTACCATTATGTTTAATTATCTTGCCCGTTTTGGTGTCAGCTATTTAGTAAACTATCCCTTGCGTGAATCAGCTGTAGCTCCGATGACTCCTCAGATAAAGCCATCAGCGGAACTGGTCAGACTAGCTCAGGGTACCCAGCTTAATACAGGATTCTTCATAGCATTATTTATGGTACTACTGGCTGCGTTTTTACTATCTCGTACCACCTTAGGATTCGGGATGCGAAATGTAGGTCTTGCTCCACGTTTTGCATTGTTTGGTGGTATTCCCGTGAATAAGACCATTCTTATGGGGATGCTGCTAAGTGGTGCTTTCGCTGGTTTGGGAGGAGGAATTGAGGTATTAGGTGTCTACAGACGATTTATGGAAGATTTCTCAAGTGGGTTGGGATTTGATGGAATCCTCGTAGCTTTACTTGCAAAGCGTAATCCTCTTGGAGCTCTATTTGCTGCAATTTTTTATGGTGGTCTTAAATCGGGCGCTATGGTTTTGGAGTGGACATCGGATATTCCACGTGAATTGATTGGTACAATTGTAGCAATTATCATCTTTTTTATGGCTGCCGAAAGCATCTTTGATTTTATATGGAACTTAGGTAATTCAAGAGTGAAAGCGGTTACTAAAGAGGCTTAGAATGGTTTTTGATTTGGAGCTTATTAGAAGTACGTTAAGGCTGGCTACTCCGATTGCCTTTGCAGGTTTAGCCACAATGCTAACGATACAAGCCGGAATCGTTAATATTGCCGTAGAAGGCATGATGCTCGTTGGTGCTTTTGTTGCTGTCGTTGGTAGTTATTATACTGGAAGTGCTATTATTGGTGTAATACTTTCTATGCTCGGATCTATGACATTGGCTTTTATTTTTGCTTTATTTTCTCTTAAGTGGAAAGCACACATTATCATTATGGGAATTGCTATAAATATATTTGCAAACTATTTGACAGTTTACTTACTAAGAGCAATTTTTGGAGTTGCAGGTGCTTTTTCAAGCCCTGATCTAAAGGGGCTTGAAATGATAAAGTTACCGGTAATTGATAATGTACCAATACTTGGATCTCTGGTAAGTGGATACTCGATATTAGTTTATATATGCTGGATTCTAGTATTACTTAGTCATATTTTTTTGTATAAAACAAAATTGGGTATACATCTTCGTGCAGTAGGTGAAAATCCTGCTGCAGCAGAAGTAATGGGAATACGGTGTAATGAAATGCGTTTTTTTGCAGTGATGGCAAGTGGTGCTTTAGCCGGATTAGGGGGATCTTACCTCTCTCTTGGACATTTGACAATGTTTACAGAGGGAATGTCAGCTGGTAGAGGTTTTATGGGTTTAGCCGCAACAATCTTTGGTATGTTTACACCAATTGGTACTTTTCTGGGTAGTATTCTATTTGGGCTCTTTGATTCTATCTCATGGAGATTGCAGGGTATGCAGATTATGCCAGTTCAGTTCCTTCAGATGTTACCCTATGCTATAATAGTTATTATATTAATGACCATTTCGTTTCGGGAAAAATGGGTGCGGGCCATGACCGCAAAGGCAAATAGAGCTGCTCTTGAAAAGGCAGAAGAGTAAGAGGATGAATGTGTTTTCATTATACAATTGAAGGAAGTATCATAAGTTAATGTATGGAGTTTTATAGTGGATTATCAGAATGAGTTCAAACAGAGAAAGCCTTCACCTCAGGAAATGATGGACTTGGCAGAAAAAGCTAGGAAGTTGGCTTATGCGCCATACTCCAAATATCAGGTGGGTGCAGCACTTTTAACTAAATCGGGTAAAATATACCTCGGATGTAACGTTGAAAACGCCTCTTATGGATTAACTGTTTGTGGAGAAAGGGTTGCTGTATTCAAAGCCATATCAGAGGGTGAAACGGAATTTGAAGCTTTAGCAATTGCCACTCCGAGTCGGAGAGGCAATGGCCCATGTGGATCGTGTCGTCAGGTACTACGGGAGTTTTGTAATGATCTTACTATTTATGTCCGCAAAGAGGGAGATAAAATATTGAGTTTCCAACTGACAGATCTACTACCAAAATCTTTCGGCCCTCAGAATTTGGATGGTTCTGAGTAAACTCATAATAAGTCATAAAGATATATATCAGAATGAATGAAATGAAATCAGGTGTTATTATTAAAAATGGCACTGTAGTAACAATGGATAAACACCGGAGGATTATTGATAAAGGTATTGTAGTCGTTGAAGGATCAATAATTACCGAGGTAGGATCAGAGGTTTGTATTAAAAAATACCCTGATTTCAAAGTAATTGATGCAGAAAATGGCATTGTTCTGCCGGGCTTGATTAACACCCATAGCCATCTTCCCATGATCGCCTTTAGAGGTCTTGGTGAAAACGGCATTAAAGATAGATTGTTTGATTTGATTTTTCCACTTGAAAAGAATATGCTAAGCCGCGAGCTTATTTACAATGCGACAATCCATGGTGCTATCGAATATGCAATGAGTGGGATAACTACTTTTGTCGATATGTATTACCATACGGATGAAATGGCCAAAGCGATTAAAAAAGTTGGAATCCGTGCTGTATTAGGAGAGACCATTATCCGGTTTCCCGTTGTTGATGCACCTAAACCCTACGGTGGGCTTGACTATGGAATAGATTTAATAAAAAAGTATAAAAATGACCCACTGGTGGTGCCAGCTTTAGCACCACATGCCCCATACAGTGTATCGAAAGAAAAATTATTGGAAACACAATCTCTTTCTTCTGAATATAAGACTCCTATTTTAATACATGTTTCCGAGAGAACAGATGAGCCGATGAGGCTGCCGGAAGAGTATAAAGGGAAGTCTTCAATATATTACCTAAACAACATAGGTTTTTTGAAGAAAAATGTTCATTTAGCTCATGCTATTTATTTGGATGATAAAGATATTGAAATAATAAAAAATATTAAATGTGGGGTGGCTCATAACCCGGTTGCCAATGCGAAAAGTGGTCATGGAATTGCTAGAGCTTTCGATATGAAAAAAGCTGGTGTGAGAATGGGAATAGGCACTGATGGCCCAATGAGCTGTAATTCCTTGAACCTATTTGAAACAATGCGTGGTGTAGCAATGATGCAAAGGGCACAGTATAAGAATGCTACATTAATGAAACCGATAGAAATAGTTGAAATGGCAACAATAGGTGGAGCCGAATCATTACAGATGGAAGATAAAATTGGTTCTTTGGAAAAGGGTAAGTTTGCAGATATAATTGTAATTGAAACAAAATCTCCTAATATGGTTCCATGTTATGATTACTATGCAGCACTGGTTTTCCAGGCGCAGCCTTTTAATGTTGTAACCACAGTTATCAATGGGGAAATTGTAATGGAAAATAGAAAGTTGCAAACGTTTAATGTAGAAGATGACCATGAAATTATGAAGCATATAGAACAAAAAATAAGACCCTTTGCCAAAGAATTGGAAGCAAGATCTATCAAATATTCTTAACCCAGAATGTTACCCTTCAAGTTTAAATGGAATGTTGTATTAAAATACATCGCTATCACGGGAGCTGATGACCTTACCTTGATAATAGCGTTTTAGTTCGTTATAAAGTGAGTCAACTTCATAGGGGAATGAATAATTGGATTCGTGCACGAGTACCAAAGTTTTTACATTTGCTTGAATAGCAAAATCGGCAAGAATTGATGGCTTCAGGTGATAAGACCATATGGTCCTATTTTTTTCCTCTACTGACATTCCTCCCCAGGGTGATTTGTCTATATTATCTTCAGTACACAGTTCCGTAACAAGTATATCCGCATCCTTAGAAGCCTTTAACATGGCGTTATTAATCTGCCCGTCGCCAGCCCATATAATAATTTTATCTTTTGTGGTAAAACGATATCCGAGATTATCCATATCCCCGTGCTTATGATGGAATGCTTCGACAGTAATATTTGAGTTTTTCATTACAATCGTATCTTCCTTAATTTCATGGACCTTCACCTTCCAACCTTCAGGAGGGGCTGGATCCAGACTGTTCAGACGCTCTTTAATATCCACTTGATAAGCATCCAAAATCTTATTCACGAGATTTTTTGTTCCCGATGGACCAAATACATTTAAAGGAGATTTTCTTCCGAAAATCCATGGATTCAAAATTAGGCTTGGTAGTCCTACAACATGGTCGGAGTGTAAATGAGTTATAAACAAGTTAGTTAGTTTTTGTGGATCAAAACAGTCTGCGAATCTATTATTGTGTGCAGAAGCAGCTTTTGCAATGCTACGGGTGACTCCCTCACCTGCATCAATGAGGTAAGGAGTTTCATTGACGATAACAGCTCCAGCTGGTCCCATACGGAATGGATTAGGACTTGGTGTGCCTGTACCAAGTGTTATTAGGAAAGTAGAAGAATTGTCTTCTGCAAACATTCGTGGCGGTCCTGGATCTTTACGAATTTCTTCCGTCTTAAATCTATGCATAATGACTTCCTACACTACCTGTTTTTACAGATTATCTATACAAAGCAACCTGAAAGTGGAGCTTACATAGACAAATGAAATATGTCAAGGTTCGATCTGTTTTAAGGATATATAGAAATCCTTTATTTCAGGCAAAATAAAGCAATTTTCAGATTAATTTTTTGTTCCTAAATGTAATATTTACAGATTTTATTCCTGAGATTATTGTGGTAAGTAAATTAACATATAAATATAAGATACCAGAAGAATGAGGTCCCCGAGGAGATTTTCTACAGTGGAAAGTGCAGGAAAGATTTTATCAGGCATTTTGATATACATCCCAATTTCATCTCCACGATAATAAACGAGCTGATAGATGAAGGAAAAATAGTAGAAGACCAGAGAAAGCAAGCCGGTGGCTGTCCTCTGACATATTTCAAGATTAACAACGACTATAATTATTACGGCGGCATAATGATAGAGGGAGAGCACATACAGGGTACAATAATTGATTTTGCCGGAAAGGTTGTATATTTTTTTACGGGATATCTGGAGAAAGAAAGCCCAATTCCAGTTCTCCCGCGGTTAAAGAAGGATTTTAAGGTTGAATTTTCAAAAGGCTCAAGAATAGATGCCATGATTATGGCTGAGTGAATATTTGGTAAGGGGCGTAACCTGAAAAACATTCTTGTATGTTCATTTCGGGGCGGGTATTCTTGTCGGTGTTGTAAACAGTGAAACGGGATTGAAAAGTCAAAATATCCTGGTTGGTTAGCTTAGATATACGAGAAGTTTTTCCGACAAACTGTACAGATGCGGGAAAAAAGGATGTCTTTAAACCGTTGCATCGGTATGGCCATAAAGGAGTATTTGAGAGAAAATTCAGGCCTGATTACCCGTGACCAGTGGATTTATCTCGATAGGTAGTCTGTTTACGAGGTTTTGCTTTCATATAATCCTAATCCTTAAAATCAAAAGTTTGTGAGTGGTTTAAACCAGAGCTTACCGTCGCTGGCCAAGAAAGTAGAGAACAGCAAGCAATACACCTCCAAAGTTCAAACTCGCTCCCAGCCAATTACCGAAGTAGCCGGCTTTGCTGATAGCAACAAGAAGGTGGTTTATACCCAATGCTAGTGACAATATGACAAGGCCGGGAATTACCTTGGCCTGTACAGATTCAGATTGGCGAAATAACCCGATAAGAACCAAAGACATTCCAGCATTCCAAATTGCAATCTCGGTTTGCCATCCGACATTTCGCCCCCAAACCGTAACCGCAGCGAACCAGCCTTGGAACAGGCTTTGAATCACTAATGAAAGAAGGAATCCAAACAGCCAGATCGATATGAGATGGCGAGCCCGAATTTTCATGGTTTATTGCCTCCTATATACTAGCCTAACATTAATTTTCAATTGCAACCAAGGAACGTAGCAAACAAATGGTAAAATGGACTATTTTCACACTTGTTAAGGTCTTCTGCTCGAGTATGGCAAAATTATAGCACAAAACCATATAATTTAAGGAGGAACCCTTATACGATTTTCTGCTCACTAACATAGATTCTACAGCGGAATATATCTTCGTGCAAGAACTGCGTATACATTAAAAACCATAAGCATACCAAAATTATATACGAAAACATCTCCTCAAGGTACATGGTAAATATATTGTATCCGATGGTAAGGGCTTTTGTTATTCCTCATTTTAAAGGTTGTTTGAAATAGTGAATGGTAGAAAAAATAATCGGGAGTCGCAAGGCCAAAATCGTAAAAGAGGCATTCAGCTTTATTAAGGTCTAGCAACTCTGCATGTATATCCGGCTTGTTTTAAACATGTTTGGTAAATGTAATGTCTTCCTCCATAATCGTATTATTCATAGGTTGTGTGCTGGAATCATGTACGAACAAAGTTTTAATTTCGATAAACAACATTAAACTGTTATGCGAGAGCAGCGAGGATGCCGCTTAATAGAACGACTATTAGTCCGAGAAAGCTGTTGATGTAGATTAATAAAAAGGGGTTTTTAGCCTTTTTATTGATGTTATTCCCTTTTGCCTTTTTTCTCATTATCTGTCTTAATACTGCAAAAAGGACCATAAGACCTGTTAGTAGATACTTGATAAGGTGAATAATTTTATATGCCGGTGCCAGCTCTACACTATTTTTTAGGGCATGTATCCGTGCAAAGTTGTGTTCAAGAATTCCGGTAATTGCAAGTAAAATAATAGAAGCAATGACAAAATAGGTAAGTTTATCGAAAATACTGTTAAGAATTTCTGTTCTTTTCTCTTTTTCCGTAATTAAATTAGCTGCCGGAATTAAAAAGAGACTTATAAAGAACAGGCTTCCTATCCAGACAATTGAACTTAGATCATGCAAAGACTTAATAAGGCCGTAAACAACAGGGTTTCCCATAAAAACTCCTCCTACATAGGGTTTGATAGATTTTGACTTCAGTATATTTACAAAAAACAACGAGGTATGTAACATTTGTTACAATTAAAATGAAAAATAAACAAAAAAACAAATTGGCAGAGATTCTATCCAATGTAGAGCTTTTTAAAGGTTTCAATACAGATCAGCTTAATAAAATTATCTCTGGTTCCTCTATTCGTTTTCAGAACTATAGAGATGATTCCGTTATTATTTTACAGGGTGATGTATATAGAGAGCTACTCATTTTAGTAAAGGGTTCCTGTATCTCCGAAATTACCGGTTATAATGGCAGGGTAATCCAGATCGGTCACCTAACAGCACCTTTTATAGTAGCCCCGGCTACCTTTTTTTCAAAAAACAAAATCAGCCCGGTTACAATAAAAACGGTTGGTAAACATCAATCTGAAAAAAATACCAACAATAAAATCGAGACAACACAATTTATTGTTATACCGGAAAAAGACCTTAATTATTTAATATCAAGTTCGCTTCTTTTTACAAGGAATCTCTTAGGTATCGTATCAGAGATGGTTATATCGTTATCCGAAAGAGTATCCTTTTTAACTTTGAATACTATTGAAGAGAAATTTATAAATTATCTTGCCTTGATTAAAGAGAAAAACGGCGAAGAAGAAATAACTCTACCTGTCAAACTGGAAAACCTTGCCGCCTATTTCGGAGTAGAAAGGCCCTCACTATCCAGAAGCATAAGCAGCCTTATAAGAAAGGGAATAATTCAAAAAACTCGTAAAGGTGGTAAATCCATATATAAAATAGCATAAAGTATACATTCAAACAGCATTGCAAGAATTGCTAAGCTGTTTTATAATCGTCTCTGCAATGAAAAAATCAAATAACAGGTTCCTGCCATCATGAAATCGGGTAAAACACAAGAAATAACCTTTAGATTAAACGGAGAAATGGTCTCTATAGAGGTTCATCCGTTAAAGCGTCTCTTAGATGTTCTTAGGTATGACTTCGGCCTTACCGGGGTCAAGGAGGGATGCGGAGAGGGTGAATGCGGGGCATGTTCGGTACTACTGGATGGTAAAATAGTAAATTCCTGCATCGTCCCTGTAGGCACAGTCTCAGGCCATGAAGTTACGACGATCGAAGGTTACAGAAAGACAGAGAGGTATAAGGTGTTGGAGGATTCCATGGCAGAAAGCTCTGCCGTGCAGTGCGGTTTCTGTACCCCTGGATTCGTTATTGCGGCGGAAGCCCTACTCTCCGAGAACCCGGAACCGGATGAAAGGGATATAAGAGAGGGGATTTCCGGTAACCTCTGCAGATGTACGGGATACCAGTCCATTGTATCCGGTATAGAAAAGGCTTCCAGGGAGGCTTCTGAGCTTTGGAAGAGCGAGGCGAAGAAATGAAGGGGATAGAAGTATTTACACCAGAAAACCTGGAAGAGGCCATCTCGATTCGAGCAAGCGAGCAAGCTGTGCCCCTTGCGGGTGGCACTGATTTAATGGTCAAGTACCGCCGTCCCTCAGGCATGCTTCCCGATTTCAAAAGCAATGTGATTCTCCTTGGAAAACTTTCGGAGCTTCGATTCGTTAAGGAGAGAGAGGAAGCAGGAAAAGCCTTTATAGAGATTGGAGCCCTTACCACTTTTTCAGAGTTGTTGAAGAGTGAAATCATACCTAAGTATGTCAAAGAGGTAATCGGTGAGATAGCTGCTCCCGGGATAAGAAACATGGCAACGATAGGGGGAAATATCTGTAACGCATCGCCGGCAGGTGATACGCTGGTACCGCTTTACTGTCTTAATGCGGTTTTAACGCTGGTAGGTCCCGACGGAAAGAGAAAGGTTAAAATAGAAGAATTTATTAAAGGCCCGGGAAAGACGGAGCTTGGCCAGGATGAACTCTTGATATCCGTATCATTTGAGAAGATCGATTTTACCTCGACCTTCTACAGGAAAGTCGGAACAAGAAGGGCCAATGCCCTGTCGAAGGTAAGCTTTATGGGCCTTGCAATAAAAAACCCCGCCCACTCTGGCCGCTCCGGATACTCCAGCCATTCTGTTTCCGCGGATGGGGTCGGTAAAGGCAAACCCGGCAAAAAAATCTCAGACCTTCGAATAGCCTTCGGAGCGGTTGCTCCTACGGTGGTTCGTTCAAGGGAAAACGAAGAAGCGCTGCTGGAAGTACTTAACGAGAAAGGTGGAAAAGGAAAGGGAAACGGTGGGGAAAATGGCAGCCACAATGCAGGAAGGATTATAGAAAAGATTAAAGAAAGGTCAGTCTATCTGTATTCCGACCTGATAACACCTATTGACGACCAGCGGTCCAGGGCTGCATACAGAAAAGAGGTTTCCCTGTCACTCCTTAAGGAATTCATAGTGGAGCTGTGTAAATAACATGTTACTTTTAAAGAACTGTAATTACGTTTATATGTCATTCGAAAAGGGTGGGATTCCCGATTGTGACATTCTTATAAAGGGAAATCGAATCGTAAGAGTCGGTAAGAAGCTTGAAGCCGATGAAAAACCGGCCGGCGAAACTGAAACTACAACGATAGACTGTAACGGGATGGTCGCCCTTCCCGGGCTCGTAAATACTCATCATCACTTCTACCAGACACTTACAAGGAACATACCGGAAGTACAGAATGCAAAGCTCTTCGACTGGCTCGTCTACCTTTACGAGGTATGGAAGGGGATAGACGAAGAGGCTGTTTACTATTCCACCCAGCTTGCCGTGGCTGAGCTTCTTAAAACGGGAGCTACCTGTACCACCGATCACCACTACCTCTATCCAAAGGGTTTCAGCGGTGACCTTATGGGAATCCAGTTCGAAGCGGCGGGCAAACTTGGAATAAGGTTCACACCGACAAGGGGTTCCATGTCCAGGAGCAAGAAGGACGGAGGGCTTCCCCCTGATTCTGTTGTGCAGGAGGAGGAGGAAATTCTTAAGGATAGTGAAAGGGTTATAGAAAGGTACCATGACCCGGATGAACTTTCCATGCAGAGGGTTATCCTTGCCCCCTGCAGCCCCTTTTCAGTGAGCCCCGAACTCTTAAGGGATTCTGCAAGGCTTGCAAGGAAGTACGGTGTAAAACTCCATACTCACCTGGCAGAAACGAGGGACGAGGATGACTACTGCCTTAACAACCTCGGTATAAGGCCCCTGGAGTTCATGGAAAAGTACGAGTTTATCGGTGATGATGTTTTCTACGCCCATGGAATCCACTTTAACGATGAAGAGCTTGAAAGGCTCAAGGAAACGGGAACTTCAATTGCCCACTGTCCCACATCAAACATGAGGCTTGGTTCCGGAATTGCAAGGGTAAAGGAGATGATAGAGAAGGGGATAACAGTGGGCCTTGGTGTGGACGGCTCTGCCTCGAATGACTCATCCGATATGCTTGGAGAGGTAAGGAATGCCATGCTTCTTCAGCGTGTAAAATACGGTTCGGATGCACTTTCGGCAAGAGAGGCCATAAAGCTGGGAACGGAGAACGGTGCAAAGATACTTGGCTTTGAAAAAACGGGAAGGATAGAAGAAGGTTATGCAGCAGACTTAGCGCTCTTTGATATCGACAAGCTGGAGTATGCAGGTTCCCTCTCCGATCCTGTGGCGGCCCTTGTATTTGCAGGCTACAATCACGGGGCGGAATACACAATAGTAAACGGAAAGGTTGTGGTCGAGAAGGGAAAACTTAAAAATGCAGACGAAGACGAGATAAAGGAAAAGGCAAATCAGATATCATTTAAACTGTTAGAGAATATATAGATTTGGAGGAAGTATCCTATGAAAGAACTACCAGCTTTGATAGAAGAACTTGAGAATCTTAATTACAAGAATCTGTTTCAATCTGATCTTCTTCTTACCTGGGAGAAGAGCGAGACAGAGATAGAGGCAATAATCAAGACAGCAGGCATTCTTAAGGAAATGCGGCTTAAGAATATCTCTTCCAGGATATTCGACTCGGGCCTTGCAGTTTCAATTTTCAGGGACAAGTCCACAAGAACGAGGTTCAGTTTTATGGGTGCCGCAAACCTTCTTGGCCTGGCCGTTCAGGACCTCGATGAAACAAAGACGCAGGTTGCCCATGGTGAGACCGTAAGGGAGACTGCCAACATGATTTCATTCCTTACGGAAGTCATTGGAATAAGGGATGACATCTTTTTAGGCGAGGGCCACAGCTACATGGAATCAGTTTCAAAGGCGGTGAGGGAGGGCTACAGAGACGGGGTGCTTCCCCAGATACCGGTACTTGTAAACCTCCAGAGTGATATAGACCACCCCACCCAGTCACTTGCAGACCTTGCCCACCTCATTAACTACTTCGGGGGAATCGAGAACCTCAAGGGCAAGAAGATTGCAATGACATGGGCATATTCTCCCTCCTATGGAAAGCCCCTTTCGGTGCCCCAGGGAATAATAGGTCTTATGACACGTTTTGGTATGAATGTTTCACTTGCATATCCTGAAGGCTACCACCTTATTCCGGAGATAGAGACACTGGCAGAGGAAAACAGCAGAAAGACGGGCGGCACCTTTCAGGTTACCAATTCGATGGAAGAGGCTTTTAACGGGGCCGATGCGGTTTATCCTAAAAGCTGGGCGCCGTATGAGGTAATGGAGGAGAGGACTGCACTTCTCAAGGAGAAAGATACGAAGGGCCTGGAAGAGCTGGAGAGAAAGGCACTGGAAAACAACAAGCGTTTCATGGACTGGGAGTGCACCGAGGAGCTTATGAAGAAAACGAACAATGCCCTCTACATGCACTGCCTTCCTGCGGATATATCCGGCGTGAGCTGTGAACATGGAGAGGTTGAAGCCTCCGTTTTTGACAGGTACAGAAAGGAAACCTACATGGAGGCCGGCTACAAGCCGTACGTGATAGCGGCATTCATGCTGCTCTCCAAGGTGAAAAATCCTGCCGCTCTGCTGAAGAAATTGACAGAGGGTGCAAAAAAACGCTTTATCGGGTGAACGTTTTAGGGTGAAAGGGGCTGTCGGGTAAACGGGGCTATCGCGACCAGTTATCGGTTAAAGTTCCAGTTGGGGCAGAGTCTTATCGTCCAGGTGCGTTAAAAACTTCCCTCCCCATTGTAACGGTTTTCAGTATTTCAAGCCTTTCATCCCCGGTGTTATATTCAAAGAGAACGATATTGGCAGGCGCGCCAGCCTCCAGCTTTCCGTATGACTTATAAGACTTCCCCAGGCCGAGTACCCTTGCCGGGTTCAGAGTACAGAGGCCTATGGCATCCTTAAGGCTGCTACCGGTAAATCGCATAAAGTGCGCCAGGTCCCAGTCCAACAGATGTCCGGCACCGGCAAGGTACTCGGTACCGGGAAGACCCAGGTGCCCGTCATCGTAGACCTGCACGTCGAGGTTTCCCCACTTGTAGATACCGGGCTTCATCCCGCCCAGAAGGGCAACATCGCTAACAAGTATCATTCTATCGTATCCCTTGACACGGAGAAAGACTTTTACAACGGAAGGGGGAAGGTGAAAGCCGTCCGATATCACCCCAATTGTAAGCTCGTCCCTTGCAAGCTGTTCCCAGATGTAGTTTTTTAACCGCGGTATAACGGCATAGCTTCCGTTTCCAAGATGGGTGGAAAGGCTTGCACCCGCATCGACAGCCTCGTTTATCTGCTCCGGCGAGGCCCCAGTGTGTCCCAGAGAAGCCGTAACCCCTTCCGAGACTATCAGCTTAATAAAATCGATTGCTCCTTTCCTCTCCGGTGCAAGCGTAACAATGGAAATCCGACCTCCGCTTGATTCCTGCCATTCCCTGTACTCGTCGATACTGGGGTCCCTCACATACCTTGGATCGTGGGCTCCCCTCGGCCCGTCTTCCGATGAGATGTAGGGGCCCTCTATGTGAATCCCTGAAATGGCATCTGCAATTTCAGGGTGCCTTTCCATGGCGCCTGAAATAACCTTTAGGTTTTTCACTATGAGTTCCTGCGGGCTGGATACAATGGTTGGAACATGCTGGGTGGTTCCCGATTTTGCAAGGCTTTCAATTATACTTCCAAGGTGTTCCTCGTTGAAATCCTCCAGGCTGTAATCGCTTCCCACATAGCCATTTACCTGCATGTCTAAAAACCCGGGTGAGATATAGGGAAGCTTGTCCCTCGTATCAAGCTCGGTTACCTGAGAAATGAAACCTCCCTCTACGGTCACGGAGACAGGTTTCCCTGTAAATATCGATACACCTTCGTATCTCATTCTAATAGCCCTCCTTAAGGCCGTGTATTACGTGTATTATTAACATAAGATGTTTTTATCATATATTGTTGATAGTTACAATCTCGGGCTGTTATATTTTAAGGGCGGATGTTTCAAAGCTTCACGAAAAGGGACAGGTTAACGATCCTCATCTACATTTCCGTATTTGCAGGCCTTCTCCTCCTGGCAGGTATCAGCGCAAGGCACGTGATATTCAAACCCTGGACTGCCAGAAAGTGGATATCCGCCGTCGAGGTTACGGGAAGGATATACATCTTCGGTGGCCTGGGGCGAGGAAACAGGGTCTACGATGATGTTCTGGCAATAGACTTAAGGAATAACAGGTTGATACATGCCGGCGCGTTGCCCTCTCCCCGTTTTGGGACGGCCTCTGCATACTTCGGGGGAGCTGTCTATGTCGTCGGCGGTTTTAACGGGATGCGTTACTTCGACGAGGTGGTAAGGTTTGACCTTACAACCAGAAGAACGGAAGTGGCAATGAAGCTTTCGGAACCGAGATGTTTCGGTTCCCTGGTTGTTGCAGGAGGAAAGCTCTACTATATTGGCGGGTGGAACGGAAAATCCTATACGGATACGATTCTGGAGATAGACCCTGTTGCAGGAGAGAGCCGCATAGCAGGAAGGCTCCCGGAAAAGCTCGAGCACCATGCGAGTGTTGTTAAGGGTAACAGTATCTTTGTAATAGGAGGGGAAGGTGAGGACAGGAATTACAGGGACAGTGTAATCGAGATAGAGCTTGGAAGCTGGAGAGTTCTGAAAAGGGGAAAACTTCCCTCTCCCGTGGTCAGAATGGCCGGTGCCATTACGGAGGAGGGAATTGTAATAGCAGGAGGCTGGGACGGAAGTGAGCTTGACAGCCTTCTTCTGATAAGCCGGAAAAGCGGTAGGGAACTCCGGGTAAAAAAATTGATGACTCTTCCCAGAGGCATGGCTGATGTTGCCATGGTTTCCTACGATGGGATGCTCTACATAGTGGGTGGTACCAGTGAGAAATCGAGCAGGCAGATAGGTCTGTTAAGAATAGACCCCAAGAAAAACGAGAGCGAGGACATTCTTCTTAAGAGCTACTCCTGGCGGTAGAAAACGAGCTCACTCTTCGAAGTCACTCTTTTAGGAACCTCTCGATATCAAGAAGGTACATCTTGTCGAGCGGCCAGATACCGGTTGAACGGTACTTGTCTGCACCCGATTCAAAGAGAAGTGCAAGTTTTCCCTCTGCCATAGTAATTCCCTCCATCATGGAGGGAGTAACTAGTACGTTAGCCTGGTTACCAGAATAGATGAACCAGAGTGGTACCTTCTTTCCCCCAAGTTCCACGTAGGTATGCGGCTTGTCTTTTAAAGCAATCATCGGATTCTTGTGAACAAGGAGCCTGCTGTTATTACTTCGCCCGTAGGATGTGCTTAAAAATATGTAGTCTCTATAGAAGGCCATTCCCTGAACCTTGTCCATTATGGAGAGAACGTACTGCGGTTGGGCAGACACGGGCATATCGGTCTCTTCATCCAGCTTGTATCCCACAGCCCATCCATATTGATTCTTGCCGTCGGGAGCCTTAAGGTGATGCAGCTTTTTAGTGGAATATCGGCTTGCAATACCGTCGGGATAGTAACTGAACTCGCCGACCCAGACATAGCCGTCCGTTGAGGTTGCAAATGATGCCCGCACCTCGGTAGGGAAATCGGTGGAAAATATCAATGTGGAGTTGTCTTTTGCCTTCAGGAAATTCTCTATCAGGATGCCATGGAGGCCATTTCCCGATGCCACCCATATATGCTTTTTGCTTACACAGATTCCGCCCACATGGCCGGTAAAGGGTACTCCCCCTTCCTCTGCAAGCCAGATTGTCTTTTTAAGTTTGCCATCTTTAAGGTCCACCGCTGTTATATTGCTTGGAAGAGCCCTGTTCATGTAACTGGAAATGAGAAGCCAGCCCTTTTCCTTTAGGTATGCCAAACCCTGGGGTACGGAGCCTTCCATCAAGCCGGGAATTACAGGCCCTGCCTCTGCATACTTTGCAAAGCGGGTGTAGTTTGGGTTCTTTGAAAGGTCGAGCTGCTTTAAGGGGGTCTGTTCAAGCACCGGTATCTCCAATTTTAAGGGTTTCTTCGCAGTTTTAGCTTTGTTCCCTTCGGGTGCCTTGCTGATACATGAACCCAATATCAGGGATATTACTATGAGAGTCGGTATCAAAAGGATTTTGAGTATTTTCATAGAAGGGATTATTCCATAGAAGAGTGCCTTTTTCAAGTTACCTTATTTATTTTATTATTTGAATTTACCAGGTACAAGTATTACTATTGTAGTCATGATAATATCTATCAAAAAAATCTTTATAGTAGGAATAATTATCACCATGTTTCTTTCATTTGGTTTTGCAGAGGGAAATGCGGGAAAGGAAAAACCGCAGTTCAACCCGGATCTGAACTATGCACAGGTCGTTTTTGTAAAGGCAGTTCGCGGTAGGGGAGATGTCTGGTACTTCGAAGTAACGGTAAGGCACAACGATGAGGGCTGGGACCACTATGCCAATGTCTGGCAGGTTGTGAACCCTGAGGATAACAGCGTTATTGCAGAGAGGGTACTTGCCCATCCCCACGAGAATGAACAACCCTTCACCAGGAGTCTCGGCGGCATAAAGATGCCTGAAGGAGTTAAAGAGGTACTTGTAAGAGCAAGATGCAACCTTCACGGATACGAGGGAAAAACCGTGCTTGTTGACCTTACGAAGAAAAAAGGTGAGGACTACAGAGTGGAAAACCCCCTTGATTGAATGGCGGGAAAAATAGTCGATAGGTTTTTAGAATTCCAGCCTTTCGTGCCAATTGAGGTTAACGATGGTTAAATTCTACGCTCATCTTGATAATCCCGACAGACATATTAAGAAGCTTGCAAATTAGAGTATAATTTTAAAAATGGTTTTTATGGTAAAGGCTGGAAAGTTGTTCCTTATACTCTTTGTAATTTATTTTATTTGAATATGTAAAAGTACTTACAATAGCAACAATTCCGCTTATGCTGGAAACTGCAGAGCATACATAGGCAAGCGCTTCTGCTACCCCCGTATAATCTGAAAATGATAAACCTATCGCGGTTATTGTACCCATACCGAAAGCATAGGCTATGAGGGATGAAATCGCGGGTACGGTTGGCAAAATACTATCTTCACCTCTCTTTGTAAGCATGGTATTAATATCCCGATAGTTGAACGCCATAAAAGCGGTTGAAAGAGTCCATCCTCCAAATGAGAGTATGGATACAATACCCCCGACAAGGGGATCAATAACAGTAGTAACTATTAAAGCCGCTGTATTTAATGCAAACATACCCATACCAATCTTTGTCCATAGCATTACTTCAGAAAATTTCTCATACTCTTTAGGCTGTAATTTATATCCCAAGTAATCGGGAACAAAGAATGAGTTAGCCAGTCCGGGTAAAAACGAAGCACCCAGAGAAAAATTCGGAGTTTCAAAACCCAGAGTAGCCAGATCTGCTGAAGATCCTTCAGCACTCATAAGCCCCGGAGCCAGAAACAGTAAAACCAGAAAAACGCCTGAAATTGCTCTTCTACTATGCATTTATTCCTCCTATGCAAACTAAAAATATATTGCAGTATCCTGCCTTTCCATTAAAGGATGCTACTTCGTTTTCATAACAAAAACTCCATCCCAATCAGCGGGCGGTGGTTCATTCCTGTATAAACGGCAACGTTCAATGAGTGTTCTACTCGGGCCATCTTTGGTAATTATTTCAAGGACCCTCTCAAATATGGAAATTGCGCTATCCCACGAACCTTGCCTGTAATGTTTTAGTCCCTCTTCATACAAACCAAAAACTTCGTTTACAGCCTTATCAGTATTTTCTTTAAAATCGTAGAGTTCAAAAATAGAAACAGGTTCACTTTTCCCCTTTACACGAATTGAATCCAGTTCCCTCAAAGCGAAGGGAATCTTTTCCGGGCCGCCTGATTCTTTTACTATCCTGTCAAGGTTAAATGCACTTATAATTACATCCGTACCATACTTCTTATTAACACCTTCCAGTCGTGATGCAAGGTTTACATAAAAACCTTTTTAATCTTTCTCAATCTAGTTCTTCCCCTTTATTATTTTATATTATAACAATTATACTGGTGCACCGAGATATACAAATGAGACAAAAGTAACATTTGCAAAAAAAGCATGGGACTTTTTTCTCAAATTAACTACAATTTATAGTTGTATGCAGTGAATATTTGGAATAGAATTATTACAAATGTTACATATAATATTTGCTTTTTACATTTTAACGTTAATATTGGCATCTTCGATCTTCATACTGGCTTTTCTGCTTGCAAAGAAATACAAAAGCGATCTCTATATATATATCGGCTTAATTTTCTTAGGAGCACTCTTAAATCTACTTACCTATATGATATGTCTCTATAGATATACAGCAATAAATTTTCAGTATTCAACATCAAGTTTGGATTACTACCTGTTTATCATTATAAGCGGTTTTCTTATGCTCTATTTTATGCCGCTTCTCATATATAGGGTTACCAATATTCCTTTTACAAAGGTTAAACGTACCATACACATATCCATTCTGGTAATCATACTTTCCACAGTTATTCTCGAATATATGTACAATATTAGTATTGCAGAAATTATACGGGATATCCTGTATACAATAATTTTTATATATTCCGCTTACCTGATTCTTGCAAACAGCAAGAGGATACAACATAAAGATGCCCGAATAGTATTGATTGCATTCAGTATCTTGATATTTACTATACTCCCCCTTATTGTGGTTCACAGGATAGGTGGTCCGCTCTTCTTCCCGGATAACATGCTTTTAAACTTACCACATTTTAACACCCTATTTTTGTTTGTTTCCGCAATCATAGCTTTATCCTACGGTGCAAAATACCTTTTTAACAATAAGAGAAACACAAGCCTCATGCTCGTTGGAGAAGTTGCAAAAACCACCGATATTTCACAGAGAGAGCAGGAAATAATAAACCTTTTAATCAAAGGCTTAAGCAACAAGCAGATAGCTGAGAATCTTTATATTTCCCAAAAAACAGTCAAGAACCATGTTTACCATATTTATCAGAAACTCGGTATAAAAAACAGGCTCCAGCTTATAAATAAATTTCTAGACGATTAAATCACTATTATAAACAGCCGCCGGAAAAATGACTGAAACCTAAACAATTTATTATTGACAAAAAACTAATTTTGTTATAGCATAAAGTAATTAATATCACATTAAAAATAGTATTATTGATGCTAAATAATTCTTAAGGAGGTTTTTTTATGTTTGTAAAAAAACTAGCGATCATGTTTTTTTTATTTATTGTGTTAACAGGCTTTGTGTTTGCTGATCTTGGGGATAACTTTAAAGCAGCAGGCTATCGATTCTTGGGTGGACTTAGTTTCTATCTTGATGGAGGCAACATTTTTGCTGAAAACAATCAGCTAAATTATTTTAGTATGAATTTATATCCTGAGGTTGGGTTTCTTTTAATTGATAAGCTTGCAATATGGGTACAACCCAATTTCTATTTTGAAAAGCATTTTTCCGACAATAGTAATTACTGGAGTGCAGGATTTAATACCGGTTTTAGTTATTATTTCCTCCAAGATCCAAAGGCAAAAAGTGGGCTGGTACCGGCCTTCAGTTTCAGCTTGAGCCCATCTTGCAATTCAAATTCTGACATATATTTTGTATTGCATCCCGGGGTTCGAGCCTTTTACTTTATCACAGAAACTATTGCACCGTATGTAAGTATTGCTCCCTCATTCTTCATTCCAATATATGAAGGAACAGGTTTTGATACAGACAACATAAGTATGAGTTTTCGAACTCATATAGGCATATCTTATTGGATACCTAATAAAGACGTTGTCTTGTTAAAGAAGTAATTTTTTATTTGAGCCAATTTCAAAATGAAATTGGCTCTTTTTACTTTCCGAAAGAGGCTTAAATAAAATGATAAAAAAATACCACCTTATTGCCGCACTTTTATTTTTATTTATTGTATCTTTTGCAGGATTTTCACAGGAAATAACATTGATCTTTGACCAGAGTGTACACAAATCCTCCTTGCATATAAAAAGAATAGCAATAATACCAAACAGACTTCCTCTAGTACTACAGGAAGAGGAGATGTAGAGGCAGAAAAACTGGGACTATCTTGCATCTATACTACGGGATTATGGATTTGATGTCGTACCTTATAATACAACAGTAGAACCTGAAAAAAAAGCTGATCTTCTTCTGGAAGACACTCAGTCTTCTGCAGATAAATTCAATAAATTCTGCCAGTTAAAAAGTTCGGACCTTGTTATAGTGCCTTACTATGGAACTTCTGTAAGAACAATACCATTTTTTTATTGTACTTAATACTGTGCAATATTTATCCACGGTTATCGTACCAGTTTTATACTCCGGAAGAGAATATTTTTTCCATCGTGCTGATGCTGTAGGAAAAGTAGGATACACAAGCGGTTGAAGTGGGATTGTCAGTATTGGAGCAAGTATTCTTGGTGGAATGATACAGCAGCCTATAGTTAGTTATATGGGCATAGGTGCTGTGGTTGTTGGAACGACGATTGATCTGTTTAATTCACTTACACCGACGAATACATGGTGAGAGAGGGGATTCCATACTGCAATAAGTACAGCGATAAGACCCTTTTTACCATATATATCTGTTTCACAGAGCTCTAACAGTAATAACAATGCCGAGAGCACAGAAACTTCTGTACCAACTCCGGTATACTCTGAAGAAAAAAAATTACAAAAAAAGGCAGAAGTATGTATTTCCCTGTTAAGTTCGATTTGACCTCTGCAAGCGGAGAAGTTGGCCTTACATTTACAGGCGGTCTTACAATTGGTACAAAGACGGGGTTGGATTTGGGTCTTGGACTTGTTTATGTAACAGATTATGGTGAAGTATTGCCTTCGGGATATGCTATTCTTCGGTTCGGAGATATAACTGATTTCTCTTTTGGAATCGGATTTGGTTTTCCGGCAGGTTTTATACTACAAACATCAATTAATAAAATAATATTTGATTTCGGCATTTTACCAGAAAAGATAACTATTGGAGGAGGATATGCTTTTTAGTTTTTTATAGACCATGAAATATAGAAAACCTTATGTATTAATACTTTTTTTCTTTCTAATTAATCCTTATTTGGTATTTTCTCAGACTAAAGAGGATACCAAGGTAATTAATGTTGGAGTAATCCCCTTTGAATATCCGCAGAGGATACCTGTTTATAAATGGCTTGGTGATTATCTTACAGATTCTCTTTCCGGGTTTCTAAACAGACTTCCTAATGTTCGTGTTGTGGAAAGGAAATATCTTGATAATGTGTTAAAAGAGATTGAGTTTTCACTAAGTGACTTAGCAGACCTTTCATCCTCCGGTTCGACTGACAAGGGTAATGAGATAAAATTGGGAGCTTTTGGTGTTGCAAGGTATCTTATTGCAGGAAGCTATGCTGTCCAGAACAAGGTGATAAAAATAAATCTTCGCTCAATAGACGTAGAAACGGGTACCGCAAAGGGTGCTTGTTCGGTAGAGGGAAGAGTTGATGACCTTTTTAAATTCGAAGAGGAACTTGATAAAAAAACGGCACTTCTTATTTCTCAGCCTGTACCATTTATGAAGACACAAAACTCCATTTCCCTTGAAAGTCATAAGGTTATAAAGCGTACTTTGGAAATGTGGAACTCATTGCCCTTTCATGAAAGGGATCCACGTTACAGGAGAAACCGTCAAAAATATGAGCAGATTCTGGATATGTTAGAAAACTTTATTATGGAGAATCCTTTTTATGCTCCCGCTTATTACTATGCCGGCGAGTTTTATTTACAGTTAAAAGATTATGATACCGCTTCCGATTATTTTAAAGCTCTTTTAAATGAAAAGATGGATTATTCTCTTGGTTATCTTGGTTTTGGGGATTTATACAGATTTGAATACAAAGAAAATAAGGCCTTGGATAACTATAAAAAATCACTTAAGTATGACCCAAACAATGCAGGGACATATTATGGTATGGCTAAAAGTTTGTTAAGGCTTAATCAACCACTCGAAGCTTTCGACAAATTGTTAAAGGTTATAGAAGTAAAACCTGAACTACAGGAAGCGGAAGGTCTTGTAAATATGATTATCGATAGTTATTCGCAAAATGTTGTTTTACATAGCACCCAAAAAAGCAAAGATGCCTATACCGTAATGAAAGGAATTATCGAGTTAAGAAAAAATAATAGGTATAAAGCTTCTCTTTTTATGCAATCGGTTAAAAATATTTTCCCAAAACTTTATTTTATTCCATATTCAAAAGCGTTACTGTGTTTGGATTCCAGTGAATTAAGATGTGCAGAAGCTAAACTAAAAGAAACGATTACCCTGTATCCTACTTTCCCGGATGCGCATCTTCATCTGGGAAATGTTCTTTTGGAAGAAAAAAATATGCTGCTGCTGTTCGTCATTATAAAACTTATATGGCTCTCTCAACTAAAGGTTCTGACTTTGCAAATGTCAGGCAAAAAATAAACTACTGTCTTTCAAAACTACATTAGTTTTTTATATAGTACCTCTACAACGCAAATGGCTTTGAAACAAAAAAAATTACTTGAAAAAAATGTGACAAGTTGTTAAACTGACGCTTTTCAACTCTATATTTAAATAGGAGTGGAAAATGGGTTTGAGCATTATTCTTTTGATAACCCTTCTCGGAGGAATTCTTGCACTCTTTGTTGCGTTGTTGAAGGGTGTTTGGATCTACAGGCAGCCGGCGGAGGGTGAAAAACTTCTTCAAATAGGCGGATTTGTGGCAGAAGGAGCTAAAACCTTCATGGGACGTGAGTACAAGGTTCTCATCCCCTTTGTTATTATTGTTGCTGCCCTTCTTGGTCTTGCAAATACCGGCCTTTTAAAGTTTCAGGCTGTTGCCTTTACAGCAGGAGCCACCTGTTCCGCACTTGCAGGTTTCATCGGGATGAGGGTTGCAACGGCATCCAATTTCAGAACGACCCATGCAGCAAGGAAAGGTCTTTCCGGAGCATTGAAAGTAGCCTTTTCCGGCGGAACGGTTATGGGTATGAGCGTGGTGGGACTGGCACTGGTGGGAATATCCCTCGTTGTTCTGCTAATGACAAACATTGCCGGTTCAGGGCTTGCAGATCTGGACATGACAGTTCTTCCGGTACTTGCAGGTTTTTCCCTGGGAGCCTCTTCCATTGCCCTATTTTCGAGGGTTGGCGGCGGAATTTACACAAAAGCGGCAGACGTTGGCGCTGACCTCGTTGGGAAGGTGGAGGCTGACATTCCGGAGGATGATCCCAGAAACCCCGCCACGATTGCAGACAACGTGGGCGACAATGTCGGTGATGTTGCCGGCATGGGTGCCGACCTCTTCGAGTCTTTCGTCGGCTCTGTAATCGGAGGAATGATCCTCGGCCTCACGGTAAATGCAACGGATGTTGTAAAGCTGAAACTTATCGGGCTTCCCCTTATCCTTGCATCCACTGGTGTCGTCGCCTCTGCAATTGGTATTCTTCTTGTAAGGGTAAAACCCAAGGGAAACCCGCAGAGGGCCCTGAATATCGGCACCTTCGGGGCTGCGATCCTTGCAGCGATATTTTCTTTCTTCGTTCTTCGTTTCTACATAGGTGATTCGCTCTTCAACGGAGATGCCGGTTACCTGAATATATTCTTCGCATCCCTCTTCGGGCTTGCGGCAGGAGTGCTGATAGGAAGTATTACCGAGTTCTTTACGGGAACCGGGACGGTACCCGTAAAGAGCATAGTGAAATCGACTCTTACCGGTGCTGCTACCAACATAATTACCGGTGTCGGTGTGGGAATGCTCTCCAGCTTTCCCGTGATAATCGTAATAGGAACGGCAATCTATGGAAGCTTTGCCATTGCGGGAATGTATGGAATAGGAATTGCAGCCCTCGGCATGCTTGTGACCCTGGGTATACAGCTTGCAGTGGATGCCTATGGCCCGATAGCTGACAATGCGGGAGGCCTTGCAGTGATGGCAGATTTCCCCGCTGAAGTACGAGAGATAACGGACAGGCTCGATGCCGTGGGAAATACGACCGCTGCTATCGGTAAGGGATTCGCAATAGGCTCTGCTGCCCTTACGGCAATAATACTCTTCTCATCTTTCGAATCCGAGGCAGGGGCGGTGCGTATCAATGTAACCGATGTTCCCGTGCTCGTCGGCCTACTACTGGGAGCGGTGATACCCTACCTCTTCTCGTCCCTTGCCCTCGATGCGGTAGGCAAGGCGGCATACAAGATGGTGGAAGAGGTTAGAAGGCAGTTCCAGGAGAAACCGGGAATCCTGGAGGACACCGAAACACCGGACTACAAGAGGTGTATAGACATAAGTACTGCCGCAGCCTTAAGGCAGATGCTGCTTCCCGGCTTGATTGCCGCTACCACGCCCGTGCTTGTCGGTTTCATTGGCGGAATAGAGATGTTGGTTGGGCTTCTTACCGGAGTAACGGCATCCGGAGTAATTCTTGCCATCTTTCTCTCGAACTCGGGGGGTGCATGGGACAATGCCAAGAAGATGATAGAATCGGGCGAGGCCGGCGGAAAGGGTTCTCCCGCTCACAAGGCATCGATCGTTGGAGATACGGTGGGCGATCCCTTTAAGGATACCGCCGGACCATCCTTGAATATTCTGATAAAGCTGATGTCGGTGGTTTCACTGGTCATAGCACCTATGTTAAAATCATTCTGGGGGTAGGAAATGGAATACAAGAATTATCTCTATCTTGTCTTACATCCGGATTCGGCACTGATTGCCTCTCAGCTTTCGCCTTTCAACTTCGCAAAGCACTATGTGGCGGGTTCTTCACGTCATTACGAGGGGAAGGTGATATTTGCCATGCTGGATATCAATTTCAGGCATCCTTACTTCGATATAGAGAAGGGACTGAAAGGCCTTGTCCCGCATGAGGATGGCAGGCCCAAAGCTACGAAATTCATCTCTTCCTACAGGGTCCTGGAGCACATAGATTTCGATGCTATAGAGAAGCTCTACCTCACAACGCCGGATGCTGCAACACTGGAACTTTCCCCTGCAGAGCATACGGCACCCCATGAGGAGGGAAGGTTAAGGATATTCGCTGAAATCGATCCTCTAAAGATGCTTGTCCTTACGCGTTACAACTTCGTTGAATTCGGGAAGTTCATAACAGACCCCGAGAACCCTAAGGGAGCACCGAAGATTTTCTATACCCAGATAGACTTCGATATCGATGAGTTTCTGAAGGAGTACAAGAAAAATCCCTTTGTAAGTATTCCCATAGCGACACTTCACCCGAAGAAGCTTCAGGATGCGATATACGAGGTGAGGGACAATCCGGAGAAGAAGACCAAGGGCTTGAGCCTGTACAGCTCATTGAACAGTATGTCCTACAGGTGTTTAAGGCACGGCTTTATGTTCGCATCGCAGGAGGAGAGCAAATTCTTTCCTCTGCCCAAGCCGGAGGATATCGAGAAGAACAACTACAAATTCTGGCGTAGTATGTAGAAATTAATGCTTTGATAAAATCCTTCATAGTGTTATAATTTTGCATGAGGGATGCAGAAATGAAAAAGTCACTTTCTCTGATTTTCTTGTTGCTGGTAACAAGTGGTCTCTTGTTCTCACAGGAGGTATACAAGAAGAAGGAGATAGCCGTATTCAACCTTAGCTATTACCAGTGGAATATTCCAAGGGGAGTGCTTGGGAGTATCGATGCCGAGATACGAGGGGTATTTACAAATCTGGGCAGATTCAATGTAATTGGTATGAACTACCGCCTTGGGACCCGTGATGTTAACACTTTCATAGAAAAGATAAAGCAGTTCAAAGAAGAGAATGTGAAGATACCCGAGAAGGTACAAATGGGTAAGGAGTTCTTTACCCAGGCAGATATGAACCGTCTTATTGGATCATTCATCGTGGTCATACCTTCTGTTACATACTTCAGCCTGGAAAGATCGGCAGCAAAACGGCTTGGCAACTACAAGTGTGTTTTGAAAACCTCATTCACATTCATCGACGTGGAAAATATCAGGACAATTTCAACGGTGAACATAGAAACAGAGGGGTATGATGACAATCCCAACGAGGCAGTGAGGGATGCCGTGGAGAGTATTCCTGATTCCCTTACCTTCGAGGTAAGGAAGATTCCCGAGTTCCAGTTGAAGACCGGCATAGTGGAGATAAACGGTTCGGATGTAATTATCGAGTTCGGAAGGGACATGGGAGTAAAGGTTGGTGACGAGTATTCCGTCTTAACTACGAGGGTTCTCTCTTCGGGAAGAAAGTTTACCGAAGAAAAGGCCTTTCTCATCGTGAAGGAAGTGAGTGACGAGGTATCCGTGGCGCATGTGGTGTATTCAAAAGGAAAATTGAACATTGGCGACCAGGTAAGGGAGATTCCCCGCTTCGGGCTCGATACCACTCCCTACTTTCACCTTTCCATGGACATATTCGGACGACTCGTTGGGCTTGTTGGTTTCAGGCAGAGTATCTCCAGGGGATTCTACCGTTTCAGGCCACAGGTTGGTCTGGAAGTCCCCTTTTTGAGCCTAGGATACAATGGAGTTCCCACCAATATTTATATCGGCGGTGAAATGAACTGGTACCTTTGGCGTTTCCAGTTCGTACCGATGATTGCGGCAGGGGTCGGTGGAATTATTCCCTTCAGGGGAGATTACTTCAGGTTCACGCATATAGGGGGGCAGGGAAATATTACCATTACATACCTGTTGTCGAGGGACATGAAAATTGCAGTGGATATCGGGTATCTGAAGTGGCTCGGGCTTTCCGAACCAACTTACGGAGGATTGTTTGCCGGTTTGGGTTTTATGTTGAAGTATTGAAATAAGTTTGGATGCCAATAACCGTCGGCATCTACCGTGGAGCTTGTTCAAGGAGGTTCCAATGAAAAAGATAGTGTTCATGATAAGCTTACTGGCCTTCAGTATATTGCTCTTTTCCTGTATGACGGCCTCTGTAAGCATCACTGAGGAGGCCAAACCGGCGGAGAAGAAAGCACCTGCGGCCAAGGTATATCAGGGAAGCGGAAAGAGTTCTTCGCTCATAGAAGCGATAAGCATGGCAAAGATGGATGCGGTGCGCAAGGCCGTGATAGAGATGATAGGTGTTGCAAACGAACAGGCCAACAGGGAGCGTCTAGATGAGGTGCTGTACAATTCGAGTAATCCCAATGCTTTCATATATACCGATACATACAGGACTACCAGGAAGGACAAGATAGGCGGTGACTATGTAATAGAGTGCGAAGTTGCCGTAAACCTGGATGCTGTGAGGAGCACCCTGAAAGCCAATGGCATTCTCGGCGGGGAACCTGTAACGGGAGAAAAGAAAACCGAAACGGCTGGAGAGCAGTCCCAGAGAGAGACTGCGGCCGGAGCGGCAAAAATCAGTCCGCCACCTGCCGAAAAGGTCACTCCTGAAGAGAGAAGGATAATCGAGAAGTACGTAAACAATATGACCTACATGGTTTACTTCAACGAGAAATCGAAAGAGGATCCCTTTTACATGAAGGCGGCAGTGGGAATTGCAAATGAGTACCTTGCCTCCCATTCACTGGAGGCTGTGGACCTGAACCAGGTTCTCGAGCTTAAGAAGGACCAGAGAAAGGTGTACGAGGAGGAGACGGGTGAGTCGATATCAATGATACAGTGGATAGCCCAGAAACTAAATGCGGATGTGTATATTGAAATCGACGGGATTACCAGCGGGGAGAGCAGGGGTGGAAAGTACTACGGGCAGGCCAGCATTACCCTTAAGGTATTCGAGGCTTCTACGGGAAGGTTGCTTGGATCGGTGCCGTGGAACAGTCCCAAAACCTTCAGTACGGCATCGGAGAGGGCTGCAAGGATAAATGCAATCCAGACCAGTGTTTACAAGGCGATGCCCATTGCGATAAACCAGGCAAAGGCGTACATGGCCAAGGCGTTGCAGAATGGAATTCCCTACGAAGTGATAATAGAGAATACACCCGATTCCAGGCTGATGAGCACTTTCAGGAGAAAACTGAAAGCACGGGTAAAAAGTGTCAGAACTATTTCACAGAGTGCTGAAGAAACGAAGTACAGGGTGTATTATATTGGGTATATAGAGGACCTGGTGGATATCATTTATGACGTGGCGGAAAAGATACCGGGGCTCGAAAACATGGAGCAGGTGCTTTTGAGGGGAAAGAGTGTGACCTTCGATTCTGGCCTGTAGATGCCGGTAGATTCGATTGCGATGCCATTGTGTTGCCATTGTGATCTTGAATGACAAAAATTACTTGTAAGGAGAGGAGAGATGAAGAGAGTAGCATTGATTGTGATTTTAATTCCGGTTATCCTGTTAGCTTCCTGTATGGGGGGGCCAAAGGTTGAAAAGCCGGAGATGATTCAGGAGGCAAAACCTGAAATCATTGACGACCAGTACCATGGTGCAAGAGAGACGCCAGACTGGGTTTTCCAGGATGAAGAAGAATTAGCGAGCAACGTAAAGGATTACTACGTTTTCAAGTTTCAGCAGTCTGGCAAAGACCTGGACGGGCTCAAACTGTGGACACGCGGGTTCGTTGCGGCTTCCGAGATTGCCCGAGTTGTTTCTACAAAGGTGAAGGATAAGTTCGTAGGTGCCGCAGCGGGCGACAAGGACAAGCTGGAAACCTACATGGAAGAGGTTGTGAAGAGCATATCCAAGGCTCAGTTTTCGGGAGCAAGAAAGAAGGCCTCGTACTGGTGGCAGATCAGAAAGGTCGGTGCCGATGGTTCCGTGGAAGAGGTTTATGAGTACTATCTCCTCTACTATGTGCCAAAGGAACAGATAGATAGTGCGATAAGGAGGGCGCTGGAAGAGGCTGACAAGAGAATAAAGCCGAAGAGCGAGGATGAGAAAACTGCAAGGGAAAGGGTGAAAAAGGCTATAGAATCGGAAAAGCTATAAGCCCGAATTCCAGCGGGATTTTCCTCGATTTTCAATATATGGAGAGACCTCGATGAAGAGAGATGACTTAAAGTCCAGATTAGCTGTTATGCTTACTGTTTCGATTCTGGCAATACTCATTATGGGCGGGTTTTTTGGTTGTGCCACCAAGCCAGCCGCCAGGAAGGCAGAGGCCCCGCCCGACTGGGTATTCAATCCGCCAATGAGCGATGATGAATACTTCTATTTTACAGGCTCGGGCTCAAGCAAGTCAGGAGACCTGGCTAAGGGAGAGGAGATTGCCAGAGGTGTCGTGATCGATGAGATAATGAAGTATCTGGGGGTAAAGATAACCTCGGAGACAACAGCAACGGCTAAGGGATCGCTCGATTCCTTTCAGGCCGATGTCGTGCAGCAGCTTAAGTCCACCTCTTCCGGAAGGGTCTCGGGACTTGAGGTTGCAGACAGGTGGATCGAGAGAAGGGGAGAGGCCGTTACCGTTTACCTCCTCGTACGGTACAACAGGAATGATCTTCTTAAAGAGAAGAAGAGGCTGGAAGAACTCTTCAAGGAAAAGGTGGAAGCGGTTAGCGGGCCAGAAAGGGAGGCAAAGGAACTTGAAACTGAGGGGAAATACTTCGAGGCGGCGGTGAAGTATATAGAGGCCTCATCGGCTGCTTTCAAATCGGATATTGAAAATGCGGATGTGAAATTCGAGAGAAATATCAACAGTGCAAAGGAAGTTATCGCACGCTTGAACCTTGTGAAGTTGAATGACAATATAGAGGGATACGTGGGGAAACCTCTCCCCGAGCCGATAAAGGCAAAGGTCGTTGCCGGTGCAACTGCCGAGGACAGAGGAATCGCCAATGTTTTGGTAAGGGTATCCTATACAGAGGTCACGAGAACGGGAAGAAAGCGAATTAAAAGTCTCTCCTTGAAGAGCGATGAGAACGGAGTAGTGACATTCAACCACCCTATTCCGACCTTTATAGGGAGTGAGAAGGTTACCATGTATCTGGATCTTTCCCAGTACCTCGAAAATCTGACTGGTGTTCCTGCAAAATACCAGGGCCTGGTTGACGGACTGGAAGAGGCTGCGCTCTCCAAGAAGGTTGTTTTTACCGTTACGACGAAGTCGATGGCGAGAAAGATTCCCATGGGTATCAGTATTGCGGATACTGATGCATCGGGTAAGTTGATAGAACAGAATGAGACGGAAAACGGTTTGCTCGATATACTTTCAGGAGAGGGATTCAAGGTATCCTCGCTTCCCCTCGAAAGGGGAGAGCTCATTGGAAAGAGTAATAGCGAGGTACTGGACATCTTTTCCAAACTTGCAGAAAAGGGAAAACTCAAGAACATAGAGAGAGTGATATATGGCTATGCAAAGATATCGGGCTATGAACAGGACAAGGATGTTACAGTGGTAAAGGTTACCGGTAATGTCAAGGTGGTAAACCTTTCTGACGGTGAAATTCTCCTGAGTGTCAAGAGGACAAAGAGCGCAATAGGAAACAAGGTCTCCACCGCACTTGTCACTGCATTTCACAAGCTGGGAGAAGATATGGGGAAAGAAATAGCCCGGAAGCTGCAATGAGGTTACATTAGTGCAGCAATTATCTCTGTAGGATTATTGGATATAATGCCCGCCACACCAAGGCGGGCAACTTTTTTTGCTTCCTCCGATGAATCGATGGTCCATGCTATTATAGGGTTGCCAAAGATTTTCTTGTGAAGAAATACTGTAAATGGATTCAATAGCTTATAGTAAGGCTGTATAAAAAGGTTTTTTGTGAATAACCTTCCTTCACCATGGCGAAGGTAAAATGGAAGTCTCTTACTCCTTGAATATATAAGGGAAATTGGGATGTCAGGATCCATCTGATGAATCTTTCTGAGCGAGAGGGGATTGAAGGATGATAGAATACATTTTTTTTCAAGGCCGTGTCTTTTTATCGTTGTTATAACCTTCTCTTCCAGTATTCCTGTCTTTGTAGTTTCCGTCTTTGTTTCCACATTGTAGTATACCTTGTTGCCAAGGAGTTCCAGCACTTCATCGAAGAGTGGTATCCTCTCCCCCTTGAAATCCCCTGAAAACCATGAACCTATATCGTACTCCCTTAATTCTTCAAGCGGAGTATCTTCGATTTCACGGTCTATACCTGTTACCTTTCTAAGGTTGCTGTCATGTGAAACAACGATCTCACCGGTTGCGCATAGCATTACGTCGAGTTCAACGCCGGGTATCCCGTAGTCCAGTAGCTTACTGAATGAAGCAAGCGTGTTTTCGGGAGCCTCGGAGGATACTCCCCTGTGTCCGAATACGGTAATCCTCCTCTCCCATGTAAAGCTTCTGTAAAAAGTCTCCCAGCTTTCCCTCATTGCTCTTTTTTGTTCCCCTCACCGTACTTCTCTTTCAATTTCTTAAGAATGTCATCCGCCTCCATCTTCTTTATCTCATCGGATAGGCTGTCCTTCTTGCCAACGATAAGTTCCATCTCTGCCAGAAGTTTCTCCGCATCTACGGACGGCTCGGTATTGTGGTAGAGCATTCTCAAATTATCCTTCATCACAGAAGCTTTCAGCCTCATTTCCTCTGTATCGGCCTTCATTCGAGATAACCTTTCCTCTATTTCGACAACCCTTTCCCTGGCTTTCCCTGCAAGTTCTTCATCTCCCTTTGAAACTGCGAGCTCTACCCGGCTCTTCCATTTTTCGAGTTCTCTTGAAAGCTCTTCCATCGCCCGCTCTTCCCTTTTGAGGGAGACGAGATAGTTGTATAGATACTCTCTAGCACTCTTGGGATCCATCCCGGTGAAATTTGTATCACTCATAGTTTAAGGAGAATACTTATATTTCATCTTTGTTTCAATTACCATATTGAGTATTTTAACAACTGAAGTGATAATATTGCATCAAAAAGATGCAGAAGAGGAAACCAGACAAGGAATACGGAAAATGAAGGGTGACTATGATAAATATGATATCGAAGAGCCTATAGCAGCACTGGCAACTCCCTGGGGAGAGAGTGCAATAGCCGTAATAAGGACATCGGGCAGGGGTGTACTGGAAATACTCGATGAGCTATTTACTTCGGGTGGCGGCAAAGAGAAGAAAGATAGTAAAGACACGAAACTGTCAAAAGCAAGGGGATACTCCTTGATTCACGGATACATTTATGATCCGGATTTCAAGGGCGAGAGCGAAAAGAGGGAAATCATAGATGAGGTTATGATTGCCATTTTCAAAGCTCCCAAGAGCTATACGGGGGAGGATGCTGCAGAAATATACTGCCATGGCGGGCTTCCCATTATAAAGAGGATTCTCGATCTTCTCCTTAAGAGAGGATTCAGAAGTGCAAGCCCGGGCGAGTTTACCATGAGAGCTTTCCTGAATGGCAAACTGGACCTTACAAGGGCAGAAGCTGTTAATGAACTTATAAGGGCAAAGACAGATACAGCAAGAGAGCTTGCCTTTCAACGGCTTTCCGGCAGCATAGAGGAGAGGATAAATGAGGTTAAGGGTATCCTCAAGAGGATGGCAGCCTCGGTTGAGTTGCAGTTGGACTATGCCGAGGACGATATCGATGAAGAGCCGGAAGTGATAGAGAAAGAGCTCTTGGATGACGCTTCAAGGGTTCGTGAGAAACTGGATCTTTTGAGAAAGAGTTACAGAACGGGAAAGCTCTACCAGGAAGGTATAACGATTGTCCTCGCAGGCGGAACCAATGCCGGCAAGTCCACCCTCTTCAACCTCTTCCTCCGGGAGGAGAGGGCCATCGTTTCGGAGATACACGGTACCACACGCGATTACATAGAGGGAAACGTAACGATATCCGGCATACCGGTCAGGCTCTTCGATACCGCAGGGCTTAGAAGGAGCGATGACCCGCTGGAAATGGAGGGTGTCCGAAGAAGTGACAGAATGATAAGGGAAGCCGACCTGATTGTTTACCTCGTAGACGGCCAGGAGGGCTTGAGTAAAGAAGACCAGGGTTTCCTCCACCGGAGAGGAATCGAAGAGAGAGTAATTCCCGTATGGAACAAGAGCGACCTCCTCCAACCGGGCGAGAATCCTCCGGAAGGTTTTATTCCCATAAGCGCCGTAACGGGTGAGGGTTTTGAAAAGCTCGTAGAAGAGATAGAAAACCGGGTGCTTGCAGGCGTTTCCGTGAAGAGGGGAGAGCCCGTAATCGATTCGCTGCGTCAGAAGGAACTCCTCGATGGTGCCTGCAGGGCGGTCGAGGCCTTTGGCAATGCCCTGAAAGAGGGGCAGCCTCTCGATGTGGCAGCGGTGGAACTTAACGAAGCTCTTGGGTGCCTTGGTGAGATTACAGGCGAGGTGACAACGGGAGAAATATTGAATAGTATATTTTCAAGATTCTGTGTGGGAAAGTAGAGTTTTACAGAGATGGATTTCGATGCAATAGTAATAGGCGGCGGACATGCCGGGATAGAGGCGGCTCTTGCCCTTTCAAGAATGGGTTTCGAGACGCTCTTTATAACCCAGAACCTCGATGTCATTGGCAAGATGTCCTGCAACCCCGCGATTGGCGGGCTTGCCAAGGGAAACCTCGTTAGGGAGGTGGATGCACTCGGGGGAGAAATGGCAAGATTGATAGATGCCACCATGATACAGTTCCGAATCCTGAATAAGAGCAAGGGCCCCGCAGTGCAGGCCTACCGTGCTCAGGCGGACAAGGCGGCATATTCCCTGCTTGCCAAGTGGACGCTGGAGCGGCAAGAATCACTCTACCTCTTTCAGGATACGGTGACCGACTTCATTCTCGATACCCCGGGAAGAGAGATTAGGGGTGTCATTACCGAAAGGGGAAAACGTTTCCATTCAAGGGTCGTGGTTCTTACAACGGGAACATTCATGGAGGGAAAGATATTTATCGGGGAGTATAGCACCTCCTCGGGGAGGCTGGGGGAGCCTGCAGCGGTAGGCCTTGGCAAGAGCTTGAGGAGGATGGGCTTCGAGGTGGGAAGGCTAAAGACGGGTACACCTGCACGCGCCCTGCGTTCTTCCCTGGACTTCGGAAAGATGGAGGAACAACCGGGAGACAGGGAGGTGTTTCCCTTTTCATTTTCGAACGAGAGGGTGGAAAGGCCAAATGTTTCCTGTTACATCACCTTCACGACTCCCGAGACGCACAGGATCATAAGGGATAACATGGACAAATCTCCCCTTTACTCCGGGAAGATTGTGGGAGTCGGGCCACGTTACTGTCCCTCGATAGAGGACAAGGTGGTAAGGTTTCCCGACAGGGAGAGGCATCAGATATTCGTGGAACCGGAGGGCTTAAGCACGGAGGAGGTGTACTTAAACGGGATATCTTCATCCCTGCCAGAAGACGTGCAGGAGAAATTCTTAAAGACCGTTCCCGGTTTCGAAAGGATAGTGATAACACGACCGGGATATGCGGTTGAATACGATTATTTAAACCCGACACAGCTTTATCCCAGCCTGGAAACGAAGAGGATAAAGGGCCTCTTCATTGCCGGCCAGACAAACGGGACCTCGGGTTACGAGGAAGCGGCAGCTCAGGGGCTGATGGCCGGGATAAATGCCGGACTCTTTCTGCAGGGAAGAGAGCCGCTCGTTCTCTCCAGGGTGGATGCATACATCGGCGTTCTGATAGACGACCTGGTTACCCTTGGTACCGAGGAGCCCTACAGGCTCTTTACCTCCCGTGCCGAGTACAGGCTGGCCTTAAGGCATGATACGGCGGATGAGAGGCTTTTTGAAAAGGGATACAGGGCAGGTCTCCATGGCAGGGAAAGCTACGAGAAATTCCTTGAAAAGATGAAGAGCATTGGCGAGATAAGGGAACTCCTTAAGAAGAGAAGGGTAGCAGAGAGGGATACCACTCGACTCGTATCTATCGGCATACATCTCGGAAAGAGCTTCGAGCAGGCTCTGAAGGACCCGAATATCAAGATTAGTGACCTTGCCCTGCTGGAGGAGGAACTTGCTGCCAAAAAGCAGGAGTACCTAAGGCGGGTGGAGCTCGACGTGAAATACGAGGGGTACCTCAAGAGGCAGCAGGAGCAGGTGGATAGATTCCTTCGGATGGAAAACAGGAGGATTCCCGAGAATTTCGACTACGACTCTGCTGTGGGCCTCTCTAAGGAAGCGAGAGAAAAGCTGAAGCGTGTAAGGCCCGTATCACTGGGGCAGGCATCGAGAATACAGGGTGTTAGGTCTTCCGATATAGCGGTACTCCTGGTTCACTTGAAGAGGGGCGCATGAAGACAACCGGAGAAACCATCAGATCCGGCTTGATCGAGCTGGGTTTGAGAGCAGACCCTTCCATGGCAGAGATGCTCACAATTTACCTCGAAGAGCTTGAAAAATGGAACAGGCACTTCAACCTCGTTGGGGCAGGCGGAAGAGAACTCGTTGTTAGGCATCTCCTCGATTCACTTTCCGGTTTCAACTTCTTCATGAGCATGGTGGCAAGCGTAACAGGGGAAGACAGTAGCGGTGGGATTGATGTTCTCGACGTCGGCTCGGGAGCCGGGTTTCCCGGTATTCCCCTTGCGATAGCCTTTGGCAATACGAAATCCGCTTACGGAAAAGTCAGGTTTACCCTGCTTGAACGTTCCGGAAGGCGTGCCGTTTTCCTTGAAAACGTATCCATTCGCCTGGGGTTGAATAACGTGACCGTAGTGGAGGAGGACCTGAAAAGGTTTGAAAGGCCGCAGTCAGGATTCGATATCATAACGACCCGGGCATTCTCCGAAGGCAGGGCATCGGATATGAGATTGCTAATAGGAAGGATGATCCGGCTACTGAATAGGAGTGGAAGCATCATTCTATACAAGGGAAGGCTTTCAAGGGTTGCCAGTGAGATTGCCATGTTAACGGGTATTTTCAGGCACATCGAGGTCTATAAGGTAAGAGTCCCATTCCTCGAGGCAGAAAGGCACCTTGTGGTGATGCAGAAAAAATTCTTATGGGAGAGTGAGTAAGATGGGTAGAATTAAGGAAGAACCAAAGGTAATTATTTTTCACGGCCTTACCAACGAGGAGGCTGCCAGATATATGCGCCTGATAAAACAGAACTCCCCGGATCCCGGGGAGCTGATTTTTGCAGTTACAACGGAACAGTCAGTAGACTGGAAGGTGAAGGACCTGATAGCCGAGCTCAAGGAAGAGCACGATTATTTCCGTAACAGGTAGGAAAGGTCTATTCTATCCAGATCTCTACGTGCTGATTGTTCGCCTCGTCGTCCACTTCCAGTATCTTGCCCACGATGCCGGAATCTATTGCCTCGAGGATTCCTTCGATATCGATCCCGTGGGTATCGATATCGTACTTCTCGAATGAGGGAACAAGCATCCTTGCAAATTTTGCCAGCCTAAGTGGAATTGCCACATTGACACGCAACTTACCGGTACCTTTGTCCGTTACCTTTATCTTCAGGGCTCTTCCCCTCTCTGCAACCTCGGGCTCTCTGCTCTCTCTTCCTACCTCTTCCGTTTCTTCCAGGGCCTCGAGCAGTTCGGCAGCTTCCTCGGCCGAAATCTTTTTCTCTTCGAGCAGCTTGAGTATCCTCATCTTCTCTTCACTGAGACTCATCTTCTTCCTCCTCGTCTTTGACATGTACAGATTGATTCTTGTTCACAGTTTCCCCCTTGAGCATCCGGGCGGCCTCCTTTGCCGTTATTTGGCCCCTTTCGAGTTTTTCTATTATCTCGTGTTTTTCGCTTTCTGTGGGTTCAGACCTTACCGGATAACCCATCTTGGAAATAATTTTTTCCAGCATTCCCCTGACGGTGGGATAAGAAACCCCAAGCGCCTTTTCCACTTCTCTTATGTTGCCTCTCAGTCTAACAAAGAGTTCCACGAACTGAAGATCCTTCGATGAGAGTTTGAATAACCTTGAGTGTGAGGGGATGAAGCTCCCCCTTATGATGGTGTGGCAACCTGGGCATTCAAGCTCCTTCACCGTAAGAGAAGCCCCACATACGGGACATTCATTCAACATTTCTCTTTTCATTGCAATTACCTCTTTCATGAAATTAAGGTAAAAGATTAAAAAAGTCAATAATAAAATAAAAATAATTGATTATTTTTAAATATTCGATTGAATAAAGTATCAATAGGATTAAAATAATTAATAGTCCGAAATGCTTCGTAACGCTTTGAAACTCTGGGAAGGAAAATGTATCATTTACGAAAAAGGTTTCACAATGAATGGAAAGTATATCAGAGGAATAACACTTATCGCCCTTGTTGCTCTAATGACATCTTGTGCAACGGATCTTTACAGGAAAGATCCTCCCCTTACAACCGCTTATTCGAAATTCATAGTTGTTGATGGTTTTAAAGTACATTACTACGACCTTGGTCCATTTGATACGGATAGCGGGGAATTACCCCTTGTGGTTATCCATGGCTGGATGGGCTCCGCCTATGATTATTCGAGGATAATTACTCTTCTTGCAAGGAAGAGAAGGGTGATAGTGCCGGACCTTCCCGGCTCCGGTTATACGGAAGATTTAGGGGAAAATGAGAGTTTCAATTACGATCTCGATGGTTTTATCCGGTTCCTGGAGGATTTTACGAATGAGCTCCGGGTAGAGAAGTTCGTTCTAATGGGGCACTCCATGGGTGGACAGCTTGCAATCCATTTTACAAAAAAATATCAGAATAAAATTTCACGCCTTATCCTGATAGCTCCCGATGGTCTTGAAGGAGAGGAGGGAGGATGGCTACTCTTTTCCAGCTGGGGCTTTCTCGTGGATATCATATCTGTCTTGAATACAAGGTTCTTCATAGCAACAGGGCTCAGGCTTAATGTCTTCTACGATAAGAGCCGTCTCACTGGAAAACTCGTTCAATCTGTTGCAGAGACTTCTCTGGGAAGAAGGAGGTGGGTCCAGGCTGAAATCACAAAGAACATTATAGGAAAGAATAATGTGAATTCGATTTTACAGTACATTGACGTACCGACACTTATACTCTGGGGTAAGAACGACAGGGTATTGAATGTAAAATGGGCAGAAGTTTTCCTGAAAGGTATAAAAAATTCGAGGCTTTTTATCCTTGAGAAGTGTGGTCATATGCCCATGTATGAAAAACCCATGGAAACGGCCATGTATATAGAGAAGTTTCTCCTAGCCCCGGAGATCCCCGGCAGGTAGTTCGAGGATATACTTGAGACCTGCAGTGTAGTCTTTGTCTATGCTTATCTTTCCCTCATGAAAGGCCACGGCGTGTTTCACAATGGAGAGTCCCAGCCCTGTTCCGCCGGTTTTACGTGAACGGCCGGAATCTATTCTGTAGAATCGTTCGAATATCTTCTCTTGAAACTCCCTGGGTATTCCGGGCCCGGTATCGTAAATGTAGAACCTATGATAATGACCGTTCTTGCCTGCATATTCCATGCCCGCATATTCAACCGTAACACTGTCGCCGGGACGTGAATACTTTATTCCGTTTTCAAGGAGGTTGATAAAGATAGCCTCGAGCAGCCTCGGGTGGCCGGATATGTAGAGTGAATCGGGAAGATTCTTCAGTTCCATATGGACACCATTCTTCTCTGCCCTGAATTCAAGGTTCTTCTTCGTGTTGAAAATCGTTTGAGAGAGGTTTATTCTTTCCTTCTCCAGGTACTTTGCGGCATCGGATGCCATTTCGAGCAGGGAGAGGTCTCTTATTAGCTCTTCCAGTCTCTCCACATTTACGAGTGCTCGTTCAAGGAAGTACCTCCTGTCTTCACTCTTCATTAGCGGGTTTCCAATGATGGTTTCAAGGTACCCTCGTATCGATGTAAGGGGAGTCTTGAGCTCGTGGCTTATATTTCTCGTTATTTCCCTCTTGTAGCTGGAATCAACCTTGCCGTCGTTTATTATCAGTACCGCATAGATTCCAAAGCGTTGCATTGTCACGAAGAAAGCCCTGTAACTGTAGGGGTACATATCGAATCTGAAGGGGATATTGTTTATCTTCTTGAAAAGGGGTTTTATCTCTTCCAGGTGCTGCCTGATCACAATTTCAAGCCTCCGGTTGTCACGTGTCATACTGCGAAAGGGTCTGTTTCTGTATTTTACCCTGCCCTTTCTATCGAAGGTAAGAAGACCCAGCTGAAATAGGTTCAACGCGGTGAGAGAGGTGATACTTCCGATTAGTCCCGTCATTATTCTCTGAAACTGTAACCGAATCCAGAATGAGTTTTTATATGAAACCTGTACCTGTCGAGTTTTTTCCTCACCCTCTTAACGAGGGCATCGACTATACGTGGTTCCTTGTTATCATACTCCTCCCAGAGGTTTTGTAATATTTCTTCCCTTGAAAAAACCCTTTCAGGAGAGTTCATAAGCATCTTTAGAAATAGGTATTCCTTCTTGGTAAGGGAAATTCCTTGTCCGTCTATATTTATGGATTTCGTCTCCTCATCGAGAACCATGCTGCTTTTCTTTCGAGCTTTCTGAGTTCCCGAAGCGGAGTTCTCATAACGCCGAAGCACCGCCTTTATCCTTGCCACGAGTTCTCTTGGAGAGAAGGGCTTCGTTACGTAATCGTCTGCCCCGATTTCAAGGCCTAGCACCTTGTCTGTCTCTTCGGTCTTTGCCGTAAGTAGTACCACAGGTATGTTCATGTAGAGGGGGTCACGTTTTAGTATCTTCAAGAATTCTATTCCGTCCAGGTCATCCATCATTATATCCAGGAGAATGAGGTTATAGAGGGATAGCTCCATTCCGAGTGCCTCTCTGGCCGAGTATGCAGAATCCATCTGAAAACCGGATTCCCTGAGGTTATATCTGAGAATGTTGTGAAGGTCAGGTTCATCGTCTATTAAAAGTATTCTTTTCATCAGTAGTTACTGCTATGCCTTATATCCTTTCCTCTAATAGAGTATATTGCATTTTCCGCAATATTCGTGGCAAGATCCCCGATTCTTTCGAAATTGCTCGCCATAAGTATTATATCGAGATATCCCCTTACCTGATCGGGTTTCTCCATCATCATACTGGTGGAATAAATGTAAAACTGTTTTTTCATGTTATCGATGATGTCATCATGGCTCAAGACCCATTCAGCTTCTTTCTCCTCCCCCTCGAGCAATGATCTGTTTGCACTCTCTATCATTCTTATCGTTTCTTCACCCATGGAAACGAGATTGTCTATCGCGTTCTTGTCCTTTAGGCCTGCAAGCTGGATACGTGAAAAATGGTCATAGAGGTTTACGACCTGGTCACCTATTCTTTCCAGTTCTGCCGTTGTCTTCATTATCGAGACGACAAATCGCAGATTCTTCATGTCCTGAAACTTGTCAGATATAAGGGCGATACACTCCTCGTCTATGTCGAGCTGAAGTTGATTTGTAAGCCTTTCCAGCGAGTATATCCTGTCGAGATTCCCCCTCAGGTTATTCCTTATGGCATTGGTTATAATAGAGACCATCTCGATGGATTTGTCACACATCTCCCTTATGCGACTCTTTAGAAAAACGATTTTTTCTTCGGCCTTTCCCACCATCGGTATTAAACTATTATATGAAGGTCGAAATTTCAATGTTTTTTAAATGCTTTTTAAGGGCTTTTATTATTTTTACTCAGTGTTTATCATTCGAAATGAAAGAAAAGAAATCGAGGAGTGGCATGTATGGAGAGTAAAGAATTCGAAGAACTTTTCAGAATCAGGGAGGAACCCAACTATATTTCTCAGGGAGAAGAGATAAGGCTCTTCGAGGCTGCTTTCAGATCCCATATTCCCGTGATATTGAAAGGCCCGACCGGTTGTGGCAAGACAAGGTTCCTTGAATACATGTCATTCAGACTTGGGGTTCCCCTTGTAACCGTTTCGTGTCATGAAGACCTCACTGCTTCGGATCTCACCGGACGCTACCTCTTTATAGAGAACGAGACTGTCTGGCAGGATGGTCCTCTCTCTCTCGCCGTGCGGTACGGGGGAATATGTTACCTCGATGAGATTGTCGAGGCAAGGAAGGATACGACCGTTGTAATTCACTCTCTCACCGATGACAGGAGGATGCTTTTCATAGAGAGAACCGATGAGATGGTGAAGGCCCATGAAAATTTCATGATGGTTCTTAGTTACAACCCTGGTTATCAGAGTGTTGTAAAGGAACTCAAACAGTCCACGAAGCAGAGATTTGTCAACCTTGTTTTCTCGTATCCGGATGAAAAAACAGAGGCAAGGATAATAGAGAGTGAAACGGGGATAGACAGAGAGCTAAGTGAAAAACTTGCAGAGCTTGGCTTGCGCCTTAGAAAGCTGAAAGGTTATGGGCTGGATGAAGGGGTAAGTACGAGGCTTCTCGTTTATGCGGGAAGGCTTATTCGCAGCGGGCTTTCACCACTCGATGCGTGCAGGCTTGCAATCGTACACTCCATCACGGATGCCGAAGATATCGTCGAGTCTCTTGAAGATACGGTAAAACTCTACTTCGGAAATCTTTGAATCTGAAGAGCAGGTGATGGGTTCGGGAAAGAATTTTGAAAACAGTTTCAGGAACGTGGCATGGGGATACAGGGAGATATTCGGTGACATACTTAGGAAGCTACGGGATGAGGGTCTGCCGGGAGGGTCTGGTGAAGAGCTCGAGGATGTAATAGGAAGGGCAACTTTCGAAACTGACGGAAAAGATTTTGACCATGTAATATACAGGTTTCTCCTGGCACTGAACCGGGACACATACTGGATTTTCAGAATACCGGGGCTCTTTCGTGATGTCGTGGAAACGGGCTTCAGCGTGGCAAGTATCAACCTGGATCTTGGTAAGGCGTATTTCCTGGCCCTCGGGCGGGGTGAGCTTGGCGATGAGCCTGTATATGTGGAGAGATTTACAGGATACATCAGGAAAATGGCCGGGTTGGATGAGCGCCTTGTCGGGGCTCTGATAAGGGGCTACGGAAGGCTGCGGCGGAGGCTGTCACCGGAAGAGATAGACAGGTACGTCGATGAAGTTACGAGACTCTACCTTAGAAGCAAGGACAAGGCGGTTTCAATGCTCGCAGTTGAAAACGAGATGGCCTTTCGAAGGATGGAGGAAATATCGACTCAGGTGCTGCTGGAAGAAACCGAAGATTCCCTGCGCAGACTGTTCAGGATTCTCCGTGGAAGTGAACCGGAAATTGCCTCGGTTAAGATGCTTCTTGCAGACCACCCAGAGAGGGAGAGATATAGCGGCAGGCTGCTCTTTTTGAGCGGGCGGAAAATATATCTTCCCGGGCGAATGAATATTTTTGGAGAGAAGAAGAGAAACTCTTCGCTGTACAAGCTGCTCATCGTCGTGGCTGCGGCCTCGGCGGAGCTTAAAGCATTCCCTGCATACCATGGGGTTGAAGGGGGTTTCCCTGAGGCAGGCGAACTTGTTGGAAGTGATATCTATCGCTTGAATCTCTTTGTGATTGCAGACCTCTACAGGCTTCTAAAGTTCATGCTGAAACACTATCCGGGAACGGGAGAACTGACGGGGAGCCTTCTCCTCCGTGAAGGTGGAAAGGCCATGTCAGGTATCTTTTACAGGCTGTTTTTCAAAGGAGAATTACAGCCTGTAGAGAGACACCTCTCCCGATTGACCGAGGGAAATCCGCATGCTCCCGTACTGGCAGAGAGAATCTCTGGTATTTCGGAGAGTGAAGTTGCTGCCCTCTCTGATCTATTGGGAGATGATCTTTACAGCAGGATCATTACTCCGCCTGCCTTTCTCCCCCTCTATACATTCAGGTTCAACCCGGGAAAGGCGGAAGAAAAAGCCGATTTGCAGATAAAATTTCCTCCGAGGCATTCTGGTTCGAGCGTTTCCGTTTCGCATAGGGGGAAGACAAAGCGGTTACAGGCAGAGATCGACGGTGAAAGTGAAGAGGCAGGTGGAGTTCCTGTAACTTACTATTACTACGACGAATGGAATGTGAATCTTTCGAGATACGAGAAGGATTACTGCAGGGTTGCAGAGATCAGACCCGCAGAGGAAGATTGTAAAATAGAGGATGAAATTCCGAAGGGTCTCTCCGAAAGGATAAGGGAAACAGCAAGGATTTTCGAGCATTTGAAACCACTCTTGCCATCCAGGGAAAAGTTACTGGAAGATGGTGAATTGATAGATCACGACCGGCTCATCGATTTCATTACCAGGAGGAGGGTGGAGGCATCGCCAAGGGTCGATTTTTATCAACGGAACCTGCTGAACAAACGGGATCTTGCCGTTCTGTTCCTTCTGGATGTAAGCAGTTCAACCGAGGAGGAGGTGGAGATCCCAAGGGGCAGAAGGACGGTCCTGGATATCGAAAAAGAGGCTCTCCTTACCCTGGCTGCAGGAATCGACCGACTTGGCGATGCCTTTTCGGTCTGCGGTTTCAGCGGTAGGGGCAGGCTGGGCTGTGAGTTCTTTGTATTCAAGGATTTCAGTGAGAGCTGGGGAGAGCGTGTAATGGCAAGGCTGCTCTCTGCACGTCCAAGAAGTGCCACAAGAATCGGAGCGGCACTCCGACACGCAGGTTTTATTCTGGAAAACATGGATTCGCGGCAGAAATTGATAATACTCATTACCGATGGCAAGCCGAGAGATTCACTCTACGATTACTCAAATGGTTATGCCCAGTACGATGTGAGGGTTGCAAATATGGAGAACGGCGGGAAGGGGATAAAGACGGTCGGAATAACCACAGATGAAAACAGTGTCTCGGACATGGAGGTGATGTTTCCCCGGAGAAGGTTCGTAATACTTCCAGGTATTGGTATCCTGCCAGACATCCTTGCGAAACTCTATGTGAAGATGACATTCTGATTTGTTTCGTACTGGTGCGTACTGGCGATTTATCATTGTCGGGATCGGGTTTCTCCTGGCAAACCAACACGCAATCCAACGCAATCCATGGCAAACCAACACACAATCCAACAAATAATTGTTGACAATAATAGTAATGTAATTATATTGATAAACATGGAGGTTTGATATGGACGTATTGAAAGCGATTGAAACAAGGAGAGCCTACAGATCCCTTAAGGAGACCGAAATCGATGATGGGCTGGTAAAAGACCTTGCAAGAAGTGCATCACTGTCAGCTTCATGTTTCAACAAGCAGCCCTGGAGGTTTGTATTCGTAAGAAAGAGTGAAAAGCTTGACTCTATTTTCGGTGCCCTTCCCGAAACAAACAGGTGGATAAGGAAGGCTTCCATGATAGTTGCCGTTGCAAGCGAGAAGAGCCTGGACTGCGTTGTTGGGTCGAGGGAATATTTCCTCTTCGATACGGGAATGGCTACTGCATCGATGATTCTAAGGGCAACGGAGCTGGGGCTTGTTGCTCATCCAATTGCCGGATTCTCGGATGAAGAAGTGAAAAAGATTTTGGGAATACCCGAGGAGATGACGCTTATAACCCTCGTTGTTTTCGGAAAGAAGGATGAAATGATAAACGAGCTTCTCACCGAGAAGCAGAGGGATATAGAGAGACAGAGGCCGGAAAGGCTTCCCTTCGAAGGCTATGCGTTCCTCGATGAATAC
>Ga0256830_1000126_pt1 | contig 67173 bp, 62 predicted proteins | sample 128326metaG_FD_190537 | JGI IMG/M metagenome (GOLD analysis project Ga0256830, IMG submission 190537) | Hydrothermal vent microbial communities from Lau Basin, Pacific Ocean - 128-326 | ecosystem: Environmental > Aquatic > Marine > Hydrothermal vents | place: Pacific Ocean: Lau Basin | collected... | reverse complement strand
AAGGTGCCGTCTTAATCCCTTCTCGAACAGGTCAAGTCGCTGAACACGATGGAGATAGGACGTGAACTCGAACCGGTAGTCTTAATCCCTTCTCGAACAGGTCAAGTCGCTGAACCACCACCCCCCTCGAAAACATACGCGTTTCCAGGCACTTGGAAGGTACCTTCGCAAAAATCTGCGACGGTCGAAAAGCCAACTCCACCGTGTGAAAGAGCGATTCCCGGAACACGAAGCCCACTCGGCCGGCCACAGGATGGACGAAAACGGCCGGCGCGGCAAGCGGGATGTCCGCGCTCCCTCAGAGGTCGATGTCGACGATCACCGGCCGGTGGTCGGAACCGCGGGCGGTGGTGTCGATCTCGGCGCGGCGCACGCGGTCGGCCAGCCAGGCGGAGCAGAACACGTAGTCGATCCGCACGTCCTCGCAGCTCGCCCCCTCGCGCTCGTCGTGGCCGGCCGCCACCCAGCAGTCGATCAGCCCGTCGCGGTTGACGAGGCGGCCGTGGCGCGGGGTCAGCGGACCCACGAGGCGCGCGTATTCCTCGGAATCGACGGTGAAGTTGAAATCGCCCATCCACACCGATTCGCGGGGCATCGGCGGGATCTCCCCCTCGGTCCAGCCGGCGGTGGGATCGGGATGGCCGCCGCACCAGGCGCCCCCCTCGGCGTAGGCGCGGCGGTCGATCTCCAGGATCACCTCCACCTGGGGCAGCCGGGTGGCCGGCGAGAGATGCGAGAGATGCACCGAATAGACGCGGATCGGCATGCCCTTCGGGCTCTCCACCACCGCCTCCAGCGCCCCCTGCTGGATGCTGTGCTGGGAAAGGGTGCCGAACTTGGGCAGGGGAAAGTTGCGGGAGCTCAGGATCGGGCTGCGGCTCAGGATCATGGTGCCGAACTGACGGCGGCGGTTCGGCTGCTCGCCGTTGCCGGCGTGCATGTCGAGGTTGGCGCCGTAGACCCAATAGTAGCCGGGCATGAGGGCGGCGAGCTCGGCCGGCTGGTCGCGCTCGCCGGAACGCTTCCAGTAGCGCTCCACCTCCTGCAGGCCGACGACGTCCGGTTCGTGGCGCAGGATCTCGCGGGCGATGCGGGCGAGATCGAACCGTCCGTCCTCGCCCAGCCCGTACTGGATGTTGTAGGTCAGGAAACGCATCACGCAGGTCTCCACGGCAGGTTCGCGGGAAGGGAATCAGGCGGGGGTGATGGTGACCATGATCGCCTCGTGGTCGGAGAGGAGGCGGCCGTCGGCGTCGACCGCCGGCAGGGTGCGCGGATCGCGGCAACGGAGGCCGCGGGCGAAGAACCAGTCGAGACGGCCCGCCGGACGGTCATCGCCCGGAAGGCGCCGCTGGGTGGGCTCGCCGGCGCCGTTGCAGGCGTGCCAGTCGTAGCCCCGCTCGCGGGCCAGCGCGAACAGGGGCTCGTGGGCCTCCGGCCGGCGCAGCCGTTCGGGCTCCGCCGCGAGGGCGCGCCGCAGCCGCGCCGCGTCCAGCCGCTGGCTGCGGGCGAAGCCGGTGGTGTTGAAATCGCCGCCGATGAGCACCGGGGCCTCGGGATCGTAGGCCTCGATGCCGTCCAGCAGGCGCGCCATCTGGCGCCGGCGGTCGGCGGGGTCGGTGTGGCTCTCGAGATGGGCGCAGACGAGGGTCACCGGCCGGCCCGCGATCTCGAGCTGGGCCAGAAGCGCCATGCGGCCGCCGATCCGCCGCTCCCCCTCGGCATCCTCGAACCAGCGGCCGCTCCGGTCGAGGCGGAGCATGGCGAGGCGGGTCAGCACGTGCGGCGAGAGGATGGCGTTGCCGTGGAGGCCGGCCAGGTTGCCCTCGCCGGCGTGCCGCCGCCGCTCCTCGGCGTCGCCCAGGCCGAGCTCGAGGAACTCGACGCCGAACAGATAACCCTGGCCGAGCCATTCGGCGAGTTCGGCCACCGTGTGGCGGTTGCCGGAACGCGCCATGCCGAGATCCGCCTCGGCCAGCAGGCAGGCGGCCGGGGCGAGCTCGGCGAGGCGGACGGCGATGCGCGGGCCCTCGCGCAGCCGCGCGACGTTCCAGAACAGGATGCGCGCGGCCGCGGCGGGCGGCGGCAGGGGATCGCGGGGCAGCCGCGCCTCGATGGCGCCGAGGGCCGGGATCTCGGCCAGCAGCCGGCGGTGCAGCGCGGGATCGGCGGGAAGCGAGGCCCAGCGGGCGCGCGCCGCCGCCTCCGGCCAGTCCAGCCGGTCGGTGCAGGCGATCAGGAGATCGGGCGGTTCCGCCTCCGGATCCTCGCTCGGCGCGTCAGGCGGGCAGGCGGGCACGGACATCGGGCAGGCGTCGCTCGCTGCTCTTCATGAACAGGATACTATTCTCGGGATCGAATGTGAACGCTACCGAATCCCCCGCCCTGTAGGGGGCGGTAGCGCCGGCCAGGAGGGCGCGGAGCTGGCCCAGCGGCGTCTCGAGCAGGAACAGGGTCTCGCGGCCCATGGGCTCGACGTCGAGGACGCGGGCGGGAAGGCCCGTCTCGCCGAGACGGACGTCCTCGGGACGGATGCCGAGGACCACGGCGCCTTCGGCACCGCCGGTGAGCGGCAGTTCCGCTTCGCCCACCCGCAGCCGGCCGCCTCGGGCCTCGCCCTCGAGGAGGTTGATGGGGGGCGCGCCCAGGAAGCTCGCCACGAACAGGCTGTCGGGCCGGCGGTAGAGGTCCTCGGCGGTGCCGATCTGCTCGATCCGTCCCCTGCGCATGCAGACGATGCGGTCGGCCATGGTGGTGGCCTCGATCTGGTCGTGGGTGACGAGCACGGTGGTCACCCCGGTGTGGCGCTGGAGGCGCTTGATCTCGGTGCGCATGGACAGCCGCAGGGTGGCATCGAGGTTGGAGAGGGGTTCGTCGAGGAGGAGGAGCTGGGGTTCCTTGACGAGCGCCCGGGCGAGGGCCACCCGCTGCTGCTGGCCGCCGGAGAGCTGGGAGGGCATGCGGTCGAGGAGCTCCTCGACATGGACGAGGCGCGCCGCCTCCTCGGCGCGGCGGGCCGCCTCCGCCTTCGGCACCCCCTTGAACTTGAGGGGGAACATGATGTTGCGGCGCACGTCGAGATGGGGATAGAGGGCGTAGGACTGGAAGACGATGCCGACGTTGCGGTCCTTGGCCTCCACCTCGTTGACCGGGACCCCGTCGAACAGGAGCTCGCCGGCGCTGGGCATGTAGATGCCGGCGAGCATGAACAGGGTGGTGGACTTGCCGCAGCCCGAGGGGCCGAGGATGGCGACGAATTCGCCGTCCTCGATGGTGAGGTCGATGTCGGCGACGGCCACCACCTCGCCCCACTGCTTGCGGATCCGGCGCAGTTCGATGCGTGCCATGGTTCAGCCCTTGATCCCGCCCAGCGACATCTGCACGAGGAACTTCTGGCAGAAGATGTAGAGGAGGAGGCTGGGCAGGATGTAGAAGACGGCGACGGCGGCGACGATGCCGTAATCCACCCCCATGATGTCCTCCGAGACCCAGAAGATGTAGAGGCTCATCACCCAGTTCTGTTTCTCGAACAGCAGGGTGCGCACGAAGACGTATTCCTCCCAGCCCTTGATGAAGGCGAACACCCCGACCGCCAGCATGCCCACCCGCACCTGGGGCAGCACCACCCGGAGGAAGGCCTGGCGGCGCGAGGCGCCGTCGGTCATGGCGCTCATCTCGATGTCCCAGGGCACGGCGTCGAAGAAGCCCTTCATGATGAAGATGGAGAAGGGCAGCTCGAGGGTGGTGATGACGAGGATGACGCCGGTCAGGGTGTCGAGCAGGCCCGACCAGTACATCAGCAGGAAGATGGGGATGATCAGGGTCATCGCCGGGAAGGCGTGGAGGACGAGCAGCCCCTGGAGGAAGCCGCCGCGGCCCGGGAACTGGAAGCGCGAGAGGTAGTAGGCGGCCAGCGTCGAGACGAAGAGGACGAGGGCGGTCTGGGTCAGCGCCAGCAGCAGGGAGTTGCGGAAGGCCACCCAGACCGAGGGGAACTGGATCGAGGCGGTGGCCGCGCCGCGGATCTCCTCGACGATGTTCGGCTGCCACAGGAAGCGGTAGTTCTGGAGGTGGAGGTCGCGGCCGACGAGGATCAGCAGGGCGAGGAGGGCGATGGCGGCAATGGCCGCCGCCCCGGTCCACAGCCGCCGGCGGTCCTCGGTGAACAGGCGCAGGATGCCGAAGCCGACGACGGCCGGCACGAGGACCGCCGAGGCGCGCCACAGCACCACCGATTCGACGCCGCCGGTGCGGGCCGAGACGGAGATGGTGAACATCCAGAAATAGGGCAGGATGATGGGCAGCGAGACCGCCACCAGGAAGGCGATCAGCAGCGACTGGCTGGCGGTGCGGCGCCGGCGGGCGCGGCGGGCGAGGGTCGCCCAGTCGCGGGCGGCGGGGGCGGTGGGGGCGGCCATCTCAGTGCACCTCGATGCGCGGCGTCTGCAGCAGCCGCTTCATGTCGAAGAAGCGCCACATCAGGAGCGCGAGGGCGATGCCCAGCAGCACCAGCATCAGGGCGAGGGCGGCGCCGTAGGCGTACTGGCCGCTCTCGAAGGCCCGCTTGTAGACGTAGAGGGCGTAGACGGTGGTGTCGTAGAAGGGGCCGCCGTCGGTAATCAGCCAGATGTACTCGAAGGACACCAGCAGCGACAGGGTCTGGTAGACGGTGATGAAGGAGAGGGGCCAGCGGATCGCCGGCAGGGTGATGTGGCGGACGATGGCGAGGCCGCCGGCGCCGTCCACCCGGGCGGCGTGGAAGAGGTGTTCGGGGATGGCGCGGATGGCGCTCGTGAAGATGATCATGCCCATCGAGGCGCCGATGAAGCCGTTGGCGAGGATGATGAGCAGCAGCGGGTGGTCGTTCATGAGATCCACGGGGCCGGTGCCCGTGGTGTGGATCAGGATCTGATTGAGGAGCCCGCGCTCGTTGGGATCGATGGCCCAGGCCCAGAGCAGGGCGTAGATCACCGAGGGGCTCATCCGCGGCAGCAGCCACACCGAACGGAAGAAGCCGCCCACCCGCTCGGGCACCGCGGTGGTCACCAGCGCCAGCAGCAGGCCGAAGGTGACGTTGAAGATGGCGAGGGTCCCGAGCACGTACATGAAGGTGACGGCCAGGGTCTGGGCGAGCCGCCGGTCGCGGGTGAACATGCGCTCGAAATTGGCGGTGGTGAGCTCGTTGATGGTGAGCGTGCGGCCCATGTCGGTGAAGGCCACGAAGACGTCGACGATCACCGGGGCGATGAAGAAGAAGAAGAGGAGAATGCAGGCCGGACCGAGGAACAGGATCGCGTTGATGCGCTGCCGCTGGCGGCTGGTCGCCCCGTATCCTGCCATGTCGCGAATGCTCCGGGGAAGGGGCGGGCGGCGCCGCCGCCGCCCGCGCCGATACCGTCCCGATCAGTCGAGGAGGATCACCTCGTCCCCGAGCTCGCTCTCCAGCTCGTCGAGGACGAAGGCGGTCGCCTCCTTGGGATCCAGCCGGCCGGTCTCCACCGCCTGGATGCCCTTGTAGATGATGGCGTTGAACTGCCCCACCTTGGCGTGGTTGGGCATGAAGGTGGCGTACTCGAGCATCGGTGCCGCCGCCCGCAGCGCCCAGCCCTCGTTGACGAACTCGGGCAGGCCGAGCTGGCTGTACTTGATCGGCAGATGGGCGGTGGTCACCGCGTGCAGGGTGTTGAGGTAGGGCTGGCTCGCGAGGCCGATCAGATAGGCGGCGAGCTCGGGATACTCGGACTTGGGCGACACCACGTAGATGATGGGATGCGACAGGTTGGCCGGCTCGCCTCCCTTCTTCTCCGGCGGGCTGTGGATCCAGCCGATGGCCCGGAAATAGTCCTCGGGACCCTCGAGGCCGCGAGCCTTCATCTGAGCCGGCACGTTCCAGATGCCGTGGAACTTGAGGAAGGCGGTGCGCTCGGTGCGGAAGGCGGCGTGCACCGAATCCCAGGACCAGGAGGTCATGTTGGCCGGGATGACGCCGGCGTCGACGCTGTACTTGAGCCAGTCGTAGAAGGCGTTGAGGGCGGAACGGCTGGCCTGCAGCTTGCCCTTCTCCTCGTCGTAGGGATCGAAACCGAAGCTCGCCATCATCATCTGGAAGTCGGGGCCGACGTTGGGCCGGTGCACCATGCCGTACTTGGCCACCCCGGCGTCCACCACCTCCTTGGCGAGATCGGTGAGATCGTAGATGGTGAACTCGCCGCGCTCCACCATCCCCGGCAGCCCCTCGATGAACTCCTCGGACTTGCCGATCTTCCGCAGCATCTCCTTGTCGTAGAAGAACATGCGGATCTCGGTGTCCTGCGGGATGCCGTAGCGGGCGCCCTTGTATTCCACCGACTTCCACAGCGACGGGATCATGTCGGCGTAGAACTCGGGATTGGCCGCGATGTGCTCCTCGAGGTTCATCGCGTAGCCGGCCTCGACGAAGGCGCCGATCCATTCGTGGGCGGCGACATAGAGATCCGGCCCCTTGTCCACCGCGAAGGCCTTCATCAGATCGAGAGCGTCGGCGTCGAAGCCCTTGGCGTTGTTCTCGAACAGGTCGATCTTCACCCGCACCTCGGAGCCCGAAGCCGCCAGCATGCGGTTGAGCTGCTCGGCGGCGGTGATGATGTTGCCGCCTCGCAGCGGGCCGGAACGGTCGGCCCGGCTCCAGACCTTGAGGGTGATCTCCTGCGCCGAAAGCGGCTCGGGGGCCGCCGTGCCGATGGCGACGAGCGCCGCCGCAGCCACCATGGTGCTCCTGATGTTCATCGGATCCTCCCTGGAATCGCGGATGCGTTCCCTTGCGTGCCGGTCCGCCGCCCCCCGGACGGCGCCTTCGCTGGAACGCGAAGTGCAACCGGGCGCGACCATGGAATACACATTCCATGAGCTCTGTAAAGGCCGCTCAGACGCCCGCGCCCTGCCCCCGGAAGATACGGTAGGCGGCCCGGGCGGTGGCCAGCAGCACCCCCTCCGCACACTCGGCCCGCAGCTCCATGCTGGCGTGGGCGACCGTGCCCCCGAGATAGTCCAGCCGGCCCGTCGCCACCGCCCGTCCGGCCTCGAGGCCGCGCACGAAATTGGCGGCCAGACTGATGGTCGCGATCCGCGCCGCGTCCGGCGCCTGCGCCAGCACCGCGAGCCCGCCCGCGGTGTCGAGCAGGGTCAGGGTCACGCCGCCGTGGCCGAAACCGTACTGGGAGAGATGCTGCTCGCCGATGTCGAGCTCCACCCGCACGGCGAGATCGGGCTCGAGATAGGAGTGGTAGCCCACGAGCTGCTGGAAGGGACCGGTCGCCGCCGCCAGACGGCGATGGGCGCGCTCCATCTCGTTCATCGGCGGTTCCCCCGGCTGCTTCCCGCCTTTTGCGGAAGCGGACGGCGGGTGTAAAGAGCGGCGACGGGGAGGGGCCATGAGCCGTCTCGACAGTTTCATCCGCCGTCTGGAGGCGCAGCGGGCGTGTCTGGATTTCGCCTGCGCCGCCATCGCCGGTCTCCCCGGCCCGGTGCTGGAGCTCGGGCTCGGCAACGGCCGCACCTTCGACCATCTGCGCGAGCGGCTGCCCGACCGCGAGATCTTCGTCTTCGAGCGGGATCCGAGGCCCCATCCCGCCTGCTGGCCCGATCCCGACCATCTGATCCGGGGCGATCTCGCCGACACCCTGCCCGGAGCCGCCGCCCGGCTGCCGGCGCCGGCGGCCCTCGTCCATGCCGATCTCGGCACCGGCGACGCCGCCCGCAACGCCCGTCTCGCCGCCTGGCTCGCGGCGACGCTGCCGCCCCTTCTCGTGCCGGGCGGCCTCGTCGCGAGCGACCAGCCGCTCGAGACCGCGGCCCTCGAACCGCTGCCCCCGCCGCCGCCTATTCAGCCGGGACGCTATTTCCTGTATCGTCGCCGGCGTTGCTGAGAGCGGGCGGCGGTCCGATGGCTGCGGAAGAGGAGTTCTGGGTACGCTTCTGGGGGGTGCGGGGCACCGTGCCCTGCCCGGGCCCGGAGACCGTGCGCTACGGCGGCAACACGCCCTGCGTCGAGATGCGCTGCGGCCGCCACCGCCTCATCTTCGACGCCGGCACCGGCATCCGCATGCTGGGTCGCGAGTGGGAGCGCAACGGGGATTTCGAACGGGCCCACGTCTTCCTGAGCCACACCCACGCCGACCACATCAACGGCCTGCCCTTCTTCCGACCCGCCTATGTCGAAAACAACTGCTTCGAGTTCTGGTGCGGCCATCTGCTGCGCCAGGGCCTGCGCCTCAAGGAAGTGCTGGGCGCCCTGATGCAGCCGCCCTATTTCCCGGTGCCGCTCGACATCATGCACGCCTGCATCGCCTTTCACGATTTCGAGGCCGGGGCGACGCTGGAGCCGGTCGAGGGGGTACGGATACGGACGACGCCCCTCACTCACCCCGGCGGCGCCACCGCCTACCGGGTGGAGTTCGGCGGCCGCGCGGTCTGCTACGTGACCGACACCGAACATCGCGAGGGGCGCCTCGATGCCGGGGTGCTGGCCTTCATCGACGGTGCCGACATCGTCATCTACGACGCGACATATACCGACCAGGAATACCCGAACTACCGCGGCTGGGGACACTCCACCTGGCAGGAAGGCATCCGTCTCTGCGAGGCGGCGGGGGCCGGTCGCTTCGTCGCCTTCCATCACGATCCCGATCACGACGACGCGACCCTGGACGAGATCGCCCGGGAGATGGAACGCCGCCGGGCCGGCTCGGTTGTGGCCCGCGAGGGGCTGGTGCTGAAGCCGTGAACGGCGGTGCCGATCGGGACGGCCCGGGCGGCGGTACCGACGATCGTCCCGGTTTCTTCATCCCCTATCGTCACGCGGCGGAGGTGGCGCCCTGCGACTATCCCGCGATCGCGGCCCTGTTCGCCGCCCGCGAAGCCGATTTCCGCGCCCGCACGGCGGAGCTCGCGGATTTCGCGGCCGAACTCGCCGCCTTCGGCGGACCGCCCCCGGCCCCGCGCTTCGCCCAGGAATGGTTCCCCCGCCTCGACGGGGCGATGGCCTACCTGTTCGTGCGCCGCCTGCGGCCGCGGCGCATCGTCGAGATCGGCTCCGGCCATTCCACCCGCTTCATGGCCCGGGCGATCCGCGACGGCGGCCTGGCCTGCCGCCTCCTGTGCATCGACCCGGCGCCACGGGCGAGGCTCGACGGGCTGCCGGTGGAGCACCGGGCCTGCCGCCTCGAGGAGGTGGAGGAGGCGCTGTTCGCGGAGCTCGCGCCGGGCGACGTCCTGTTCGTCGATTCGAGCCACGTCGCCATGCCCGGCACCGACGTCGACCGGATCGTGAACCGCATCCTGCCCGTCCTTCGCGCCGGCGTGGTCGTGCATTTCCACGACGTCTTCCTGCCGGACCCCTATCCCGCGGTCTGGGCCTGGCGCGGCTACAACGAACAGCTCCTCGTCGCCGGCTGGCTCGCGGCCGGCGGTCTGGAGCCGCTGTTCGCCAGCCACTGGGTGGCGAGCCGGCGACCGGAATGGATCGCCGCCGGCCCCCTGGCGGCGGTCCGGCTTCCGGCCGGGGTCCCCGAATCCAGCCTCTGGGCGGTGCGCCGCCGAGGCTCCGCCGCACTCACTCCGTGACGAAGAAGAAGGTGTCCGGCCGGTAGACGCCGAGCTGGGCGTGGGGCTCCCAGTTGTAGACGGCCTTTTCCGGGATGTTGCGCAGTGTCCTGCGGGCCGCCACCGGCTGCAGGACGTTGGCCACGAGTCCGATCGTGTAGCACTGGCTCGCATAGAGCGTCAGCATCTCGTCCCAGATCCGCCGTCGCTCGTCGCGGCTGCGGGCGAGCCGCCAGCCGTCGAACAGCTCGAGCAGCCGCCTCGCTTCCGGCAGGGCGGGGGGCTCGCCGGCCTTGCCCTTGGTCTCGTAGTACTGCCCCCATTTCGGCCACTGCGGCTGGTCGTACTGGCTCGTGGGGGCGAATTCGTGCGGGCTCATGTCGGCCGTGGGCACCCCGTTCTCGATACCGAACCAGATCGTCATCAGCGCCTCGCCGGAGAAGATCCGGTTGCGCAGCACCTCCCGTTCGCTGGGCTTGGTGTGGATGCGGAAGCCGATCTTCGCCCAGTCGTCCCGCAGCAGTTCCAGGATGTCGGTCTGCTCGACGCTCTCGCCGGCGGTCTCGACCACGAGCTCGAGGGGGCGCCCGTCCGGCAGGAGGCGCGTGCCGTCGGCCCGTCGTTCGGTGAGCCCGATCTCGTCCAGGAGCGCGTTGGCCTTGGCGATGTCGTAGCCGAGGCAGGCCTCGCCGATCTCGGGCCGGTAGAGCGGGCTGTCGGGCAGGATGGTGTTGTTCGCCGGCGTGGCGAGGCCGAAATAGAAGTACTGGTTGATGGCGTCCCGATCGACCGACAGCGACAGGGCGAGGCGGAACCGCCGGTCGCGGAACAGCTTCTGCCAGACGGGATCCGCCGCGTTGAGGTTGGGATAGAGGGCGTAGCGGGCGCCGCGGGCCTCCCGCCACAGGAGGGTGCGGAGGCCGGAGCGCGGCTCGCTCTCCTTGAGGAAGGTGTAATCCCGGAAGGCCAGCCCGCGCGCCTGGAGATCGGTCTCGCCGGCCCCCGTCTTGATGGGGATGAGCTTCTTGTCCACCACCTCGAGGATCACCTCGTCGATGTAGGGGAGCTGCTGGCCCCGTGCATCCACCCGGTGGAAGTAGGGGTTGCGGACGGCGATGAAGCGTTCCGCCGGCGGCCGCGTGGTCAGCATCCAGGGCTGGAGGGTGGGCAGGTCGGGATTGTTGAACTTGTTCATCCGTCCCCGCCGGAGGAAGAGCTGCACCCAGTCGCGGGCGTTGTCCTCGGCCACCAGCTCGGCCAGTCGCTCGGGGTCCACGTATTTCCTGTGGAACTGCTTGAGATAATGGGCCGGAGCGTAGATGAAGATCGGCGAGGCGGCGGCGATCCTGGGCAGGAAGAAGGGGTTGGGCTTGGACCAGCTGTAGCGGATGGTGAGCGGTCCCAGGATCTCCACCTTCGGCAGCTCGCCGTCGATCACCATCTGGATGGGCGGGCCGGTGGGCGAGAGCTCCTCGTTCAGGGCCACGTCCTCCCACCAGAAGCGGAAATCCTCGGTGGTGAAGGGCGCGCCGTCCGACCAGCGGTGTCCGGGTCGCAGGTAGAAGGTGAAAATGCGCCCGTCCTCCACCGTGTAGTCCTTCAGGATGTCGGCGAACATGGAAAGATCGGGCGCGTAATTGACGAGCCGCGCATGGCCGTAGACGTAGAGGAGGCGGGTGTCCTTGGTGCGGTTGACGAGCATCCGGAGCCGGCCGCCGGGCACGCCGATCTCCGGGATGTCCTCGAGCACCAGCGGCTCGTCCGGCGGAGCCGCCACCGCCGCCTGCAGACCCAGGGCCAGCAACGCTCCGAGCGCGCCGGCCAGCAGCCGTCCCGTCCTCATGCCCTCTCTCCCTGCGCTTCCATCCGCACCCAGTGTTTCCTGCCGACGGCCACCATCCGCCCCGCTCCGCCACACAGCCCGTAGGGGGCCGGCCAGGCCGACGGGTCCGAGGCACGTTCGGCCAACACCCGGGAAAAGTCCAGCGGGTGGTCGGGATCCGGCTCGGGAATGGCGGCCAGCAGGGTGCGCGTGTAAGGGTGCCGCGCCTCGGCGAACAGCACCTCGGCGGGGGCCAGCTCGACCAGGAGGCCGCGGCACATGACGGCGATCGTCTGGGCGATGTAGCGCACCACCGCGAGATTGTGGGAGATGAACAGATAGGTCAGGCCGAGATCCCGCTGCAGATCCTTGAGGAGATTGAGGATCTGGGCCTGCACCGAGACGTCGAGCGCGGACACCGGCTCGTCGCAGATGAGCACCTCGGGACCGAGGGCGAGGGCGCGGGCGATGCCGATGCGCTGGCGCTGTCCGCCCGAGAAGCTGTGCGGGTAGCGCCGCATGTGGCGGGGCTCGAGCCCCACCGCGGCGAGCAGCGCCTTGACCCGCTCGATCCGCTCCTCCCGGGTGCCGATGCCGTGGATGACGAGCGGTTCGGCGACGGCGTCGAGGACCGTCATGCGCGGGTCGAGGGAGGAGAAGGGATCCTGGAAGACGTACTGGATGTGGCGGCGAAGCGGCAGCAGTTCGCGCTCGCTGAGGGCCAGCACGTCCACTTCGCCGTCCGGTCCGCGGAACAGCACCTCGCCGCTGTCGGCGGTGAAGGCGCGCATGATGATCTTGCTGACGGTGGTCTTGCCGGAACCGCTCTCGCCGACGATACCGAGGCATTCCCCCGCCTCGACGGCGAAGCTCACGTCCTCGAGGGCGGTCACCACACGCCCCTGGCCCGAAAACCAGCCGCCGCGGCGCAGGAGGAAGGTCTTGCGGAGCCCACGCACCTCGAGGATCGGGCCGTCGGGCCGCCACTGGCGCTTGTCCAGCCCCTCGAGGAGATCCTTCGCCCGTCCGTGGGGCACCTCGCGCAGCGCCGCGAGCCGCCGGTTCGGGTCGTCGTGGAGCCGCGGGACCGCCGCCAGGAGCGCCTTCAGATAGGGGTGGCGGGGGGCGCGCAGCAGCTCGCGGCAGCAGCCGGCCTCCATGATCCGGCCCCGGTACATCACCACCATCTCCTCGGCGATGTTGGCCACCACCCCGAGATCGTGGGTGATGAACAGGATCGCCATGCCGAACTCGGCCTGCAGGTCCTCGAGCAGCTTGAGGATCTGGGCCTGCACCGTGACGTCGAGGGCGGTCGTGGGCTCGTCGGCGATCAGCAGCGCCGGCCGGCAGATCAGCGCCATGGCGATCACCGCCCGCTGGCGCAGACCGCCCGACAGTTCGAAGGGATAGGTGCGGTAGGCGCGCTCGGGGTCGGGAAAGCCCACCCGCCGCAGCATCTCGATGGTGTGCCGGCGTTCCTCGGCGGCGGAGACCCGCTTGTGCACCCGCAGCGCCTCGCCCACCTGGTCGCCGATGGTGTGCAGCGGCGAGAGGGAGGTCATCGGTTCCTGGAAGACGATGGCCATGCGGTTGCCGCGGATCCGGCGCCGCAGCGGCGCGTCGGGATCACAGGCGAGGAGGTCGAAAGGTTCGTCGGCCTCGGGATCGCGGAAGATCATCGCCTCCCCGCGGACCGTCGCGGTCTCCGGCAGGATGCCCAGGATCGCCTGCGAGACCACGGTCTTGCCGGAGCCGCTCTCGCCCACCAGCGCCACCGTCCGGCCGGCGGGGATGTCGAAGGAGATGCCGCGCACCGCCTCCACCGTCCCCTCGTCGGTGCGGAAGGTGACGTGGAGATCGCGGATCGAGAGCAGCGGCGCGGTCAATGACCCTCCCCGAAGAGGCGTTCGGCGCCACACCAGCGCAGATCCGCACGCGAGGCAAGCCGCTCCAGGAAGCGCGCGAGCTCGGCGAAGGCGCGCTCGTCCATGATCCGGTGATGGGTGAGGATGCCGACCGTCGCCGTCGGCAGCGCGGCGAAGCCTGCGAGCGCCTCCGCCGCGTCGAGGCAGCGTCGCGCCCGCCAGTCGACGAGGTCGAGATGGGTGTCGATGCGGGTAAGCCCGGGCACGCCGGTCGCCGCACGGCGGTGGAAGGTCGAGATGCCACGGTAGCCGAGCGCCGGCAGGGCGCGCTCCACGTCGGGGGCGATGCGGTTCCAGGGCGGCACCATCACCGGCAGGAAGCGGCCGCCGAAGGCGGCCTCGAGCCGTTCCCGGCCGCGCCGGAGATCGGCGAACAGGGCCGCGCGCGGGCGGCCGCCGCCGAGCTCGATCTTCTTCTCCCCCGGCCGCGCATGGTCGGTGTGCGCCCAGCCGTGCTGGAGGACCCGGGTCCGGGGGCTCCGGGCGATGCGGGCGGCGGCCGCGTCTTCGAGCCGGGCGGGCACCACGGCGAGGGCGAGGGGCAGATCGAACGCCCGGGCGAGGGCGAGCAGCCGGGCGAGCTCGGGCGCGTCCGGGCCGGCGTCGTCGTCGCGCCACCAGATCAGGCGCACGGCAGGCGTCCCTCCTCGACCAGGCGGCGCAGCAGGGCGGCCGTCCGCGGCGCGCCGTCGAGGGCGACCGCGGCCCGTGCCGCCGGCGGAAGCTGCATCGCCTCCCCGATCGCCCGGGCGAGGGCGGCCGGGTCCGCCCGTCCGCCGTCGAGGACCACGGCGAGCCCCGCCTCGGCGAGGCGACGGGCGCGCCGGCTCTGCTCGTCCTCGCCGCCTTCGGCGAAGGGGACGAGGACCATGGGCGTGCCGCAGGCCAGGGTCTCCGCCACCGTGTTGTAGCCCGCCTGCGACACCGACACCCGGGCGGCGGCGATGCGAGCGGGAAGTGCCGGATCGTGGTCGAGCACGGTGACGCCGGAAGGTGCCTGGCGGCGCAGCCGGTCGCCCTGGCCCCGGGCCCCCGCCACCAGCGTCCAGGGCTCTGCGGAAAGCGGCGAGAGGGGACGGGCGGCGAGGGCGGTCTCGAGCAGCCGGGCGCCCACCACGCCGCCTCCCGCCGACACCACCACGCCGCGCCGCGGGCCGCCGGAGGGTGGCGGCGGATCGACCACGTAGCCGGTGTGGAGGAGCGGCACCGTCAGGCGCTCGGCGGCGGGGAAGCTCGCCTCGAAGGGCAGCAGCGCCGGATCGCCGTGGACGAGCACGGCATCGACGAGACGGTTGGCGCGCTCGGCCATCTCCCGCCAGCGGTCGGGATCGTCCTTGTGCACCAGCACCTCGCGCACCGAGACGGCGATCCGCGGCCGCGGCTCGAGGGCACGGGCACGGGCGAGCCAGGGTTCGAGCTCGCGGCGGAAGGCGCGGCGGCCGAAGGGGAACATCTCCAGAAGAACGAGATCGGGACGGGTTTCCTCGAGAGCCGTTTCCAGGATCGCGGCCCGGGCTCGCCACCGGGCCTCGGCGGCCGGCCTGCCCTCCTCGTCGACCAGCGCCGAGAAGGCCGCATCGGCGGCACGCAGCACCGGCAGCTGGCGGATGCGCACGCCGGGCGGCGCCGGCCAGGGGGAGGGGGCGCCGCCGTTCAGGAGCTCGACCGTGAAGCCGGCGCGGGCGCAGGCCCCGGCGATGCGCAGGGCGCGGCGGAGATGGCCGCTGCCGAGGAGGCTCTGTACCCAGAACAGGAGGCGCACGGTCTCAGCTCCCCTCGGCGAGCAGGGGAAGGCTGCGGGCGGTGCCGGGCCGGCCTTCCGCGTCGAGCTCGAGCAGCAGGCCGGCATCGTCGGCGAGACGCAGGGGCGGGCGCTCCGTCATCCGCCAGCCGCAGGCGAGGACGAGGGCGGCGCGGCGCACCCCCTTGTGGGTGATCAGCAGCCGGTCGCCGCCGTCTTCGGCGAGGGCGCGCAGAAGATCGGCGAGGCGTGCCGCCACCTCGCGCGGGCTCTCGCCTCGGGGCGGGCGGAAGTCGAGGCCCAGGGCCTCGAGGGCCGCCATCCGTTCGCCCATGAGGGTGCGCAGATCGGCGAGGCGCCAGCCGGTGAAGGCGCCCCAGTCCATCTCGATCAGGCGCGGTTCCGGGCGGGCGTCGGGAAAGCCCAGGAGGGCGGCGGTCTCGCGGGCGCGGGCGAGGGGGCTCGTGAGGCAGGGGGCTTCCCGCCAGGGAGCCGGCAGATGCCAGCGCCGGACCCGCCGGCGGCCGGCCTCGACGAGCGGCAGGTCGAGGCGGCCCTGGATCCTGCGGGCGAGGTTCCAGGCGGTGGCGCCGTGGCGCAGCATCAGCACCCGCACGGGTGGCGCTCCCGGCGGGCGCGGTGGCGGGCCGTGGCCTCCTCGAGGGCGGCGGCGAGGGTGCGGCGGGCGCGCTCGAGGCCGTGGCGCTCGGCGACCAGCCGTCGGGCCCGCGCCGCCATGGTGGCGCGGCGCGCCGGATCCAGGAGGCGCCGCACGGCGGCGGCGAAGGCCTCGGGGTCGGCTTCGGCGAGGAGGAATCCGCTCTCGCCGTCGGCCACCACCTCGGGGACCCCGGCGGTGGCGAGGGCCACCACCGGCAGCCCCGCCGCCTGGGCCTCGAGATAGGCCATGCCGTAGGCCTCGCCGAGGCCGGGCCACAGGAAGAGGTCGCAGGCGGCGTAGACGGCGGGCAGTTCGGCGGGGGAGCGAAGGCCGAGAAAGCGGGACCGAAGGGGGAGCGATGCGAACCATCCGGCGACCGTAGGGCGAGCGGGTCCGTCGCCCACGAGGACCATCTGGAGGGGGCGGTCCAGGCGGGAAAGGGCCCGCGTGAGAAGGCGATAGGAGCGGAGCTTGACGTCGTTTCGCATCATCGCCACGGCGAGGCCCAGGGGGACCGCGGGGTCGAGTCCGAGATCGCGCACGAGCCGTTGGCGGAGCACGGTTTTCCGGCTCGCGGCGGCGGCGTAGGGGGCGTCGTCCAGGAACGGTGCCAGCCGCCGCACCGCCGCCCCCGGCCCGAGGAAATCCCGCAGTCCCGCCGCATCCCGCTCCGTCATCGCGAGCAGCAGATCGGCCCGCCGCAGGGCCTCGAGGCTCGCCCGGTATCCCGGCGCCCAGGGACCCTCCGCCTGCTTGCGCGCCACCGACGCCTCGGCCACGAGGTAGGGGATCCCGAGGGCCGCCGCCGCCTCCGGCCCCAGATGATCCGGTGCCTTGTGGTAGAGGTGATAGGTGAACCAGAGCTCGGGTTTCGGCCGCCGCCCCGTCCGCCAGTCGCCGATCAGCCGGGCCGCCTCCGCCCGGCCGGCCCGGGCGATGGCCTCCTGGGCCGCCGGATCGCCGCGCCCCTCGTAGCTCCGGAAACGGCTCGCCAGCACCACCTCGTGCCCGAGATCGGTGAGCAGGCGCGAAAGGGCGCGGGCCATGCGGCGATCCCCCGAGGGAACCGGATGATCCGGCGGTTTCATGGGGGCGTGGAAGGCGATGCGCACCTCAGGCGGCGTCCCGGTCGGAGCGGGGGAGGCCGAACAGCTGCGCGAGTTCGGCGATCCCCTTCTCGATACGGAAGCGCTCGACGACGAGGGCCCGTCCGGCACGGCCGAGACGTCGCCGACGCTCCGGATCGCGCGCGAGGCCGGCGAGCGTCCGCGCCAGTGCCGGCGGATCGTCGGGCGGAACCAAAAGGCCCGTCCGTCCGGTGAACACGGCCTCGGGGATGGCGCCCACGGGGGTCGCCACCACCGCGAGTTCCTGCGAGAGCGCCTCCAGCACGACGTTCGGCAGCCCGTCGCGGTCGCCGTCCGCCGCGATGCGGGCCGGCAGGCAGAAGATGTCGCCTTCCCGCAGCAGCTCGAGCACCTCCGTCGCGGTGCCGGGGCCGAGCCAGGCGACCCGATCGGCGATGCCGAGCCGGTGCGCCCTGGTGCGAAGGTTCGCGAGCTCGCTGCCGCCACCGCGGTGCAGGAAGCGCCAGTGGAGATCGGCGGGCAGGCGGACGAGGGCCTCGAGCAGCACATCCAGCCCCTTCTTGGGCACCGCCCGGGCCACGCTGACGATGCGCAGGGGATCCCCGGGATCGCTTCCGTCGCGCGGCGGCCGGGCGGGGGGTGGCGGAAAGCGGGCGAGATCGAGGCCGTGGTAGACGAGGCGCAGCCGGCCCGGCGGTGCCAGCGGTGCCAGTCGCTCGAAGGCGTTGCGCGAGCAGGTGACGGCCCAGCGGCAGGCCGCGAGCTTCTCCCGCTTCTCCCAGTCGGGCGTGGTCCAGATGTCCTTGGCGTGCGCCGAGACGGAGAATGGAAGAGCGGCGAGTTCCGCCGCATAGACGCCGACCGAGGCCGGCGTGTGCAGATAGTGCACGTGCAGATGGCGGATGCCCGCGGGCAGCTCGGCGGCCAGCACCAGCGCCTGGCCGAAGCGGCGGCCGCGGTTGGCCGTGGGATCGCGCAGGAGGTCGCGCAGCCAGTGGCGGCAGGCGCGGCGGAAGCCCGGCCGGCGCAGGACCCGCCAGAGGCCGCGCAGGACCCGGAGCGGCTCGTCGTGGAGGTACTCCGGCAGGTAGAGGACGGGCGCCCGGATGCGGCGGTGGAGGTCGTGCACGGCCGGATCGGTGGGGTGCCGGAGGGAGACCAGGAGGATGTCGAGACCGCGCTCCTCGAGCGCCAGGATCTCCTGGGCGATGAAGGTTTCCGAGAGGCGCGGATAGCCCTTGACGAGGATGGCGACGGAGGGGGCCACGACGCGGCTCAGCCGAAGCGCAGGAGGGCGGGTTCCACGCGCCGGCCGTCGAGCCAGGGGGCGGCCAGCTCGGCGATGGTCTCGAGGCCGGTCAGGAAATGGGCCGCCCGGGCATCGTCGGGGCGGGGCCAGGCGGCCAGACGGCGGATCTCCGCCGCCATCCGGCGGGGATCGCGCACGCCGTCGTCCTCCAGCACGCGGAGAAGGCCGAGCTGCGCCGCCCTGCGGGCTCTCAGGGCCTGCTCGCGGCGGGGCACGGTGCGCGGCACGATCAGGGCCGGGCGGTTGAAGGACAGGATCTCGCAGAAGGTGTTGTAGCCGCCCATGGCGATCACCCCCGCGGCACGCTCGTAGAGATGCTCGATCCGGGCCTCGAAGGTGGTGGTCCGGAGCTTGGCGAGGCGTGCCGCCCGCTCCTGGAAGCTGGTGCGCTCCTCGAGGTTCATGAACGGGCCGAGCACGAGCAGCGCCCGGTAGGGGATGTCGGGGTCGGTCTCGTAGGCGGAGATCACCCAGTCGACGAGATCGGCGCCGTCGCCGCCGCCGCCGGTGGTGACCAGAATGAACGGGTCTTCGGGCAGCTCGATTTCGTGGGGCGGCGGCGCCCCCGCCGGCAGGCTGCGACGGAGATAGCCGGTGAAGCGCACCTTGTCCTCCACCCGCGCCATGCCCGGGATCTCGGCCAGGGGGTCGAAGATCTCGGGCAGACCGTAGACCCAGATCTCGTCGTAGAGGTTCTCGAGGGCGGGAAACACGTCCTTGCGCCGCCATTCCTCGATCAGGCTCGCCGGCTCGTCCATCACGTCCCTGAGCCCGAGCACGCAGCGGGCACCCCGAAGGCGGAGCATTTCCAGGGTGCCCACCACCTCGCCGCGCAGCCCGAGGGGCTCCTTGTCGACGAGGAACAGATGGGGATCGAACACCTCGGCCGTGCGCTGGATGATGGCGCTTCGGATCTCGAGCGTCTTCTCGATGTCGATGCGCAGCCGCTGGGGGGTGTACTCGCCGTTCCGGAGCTTGATGACCCCGGGCATGCGGACGAAGTCGACCCGCGGCCAGAAGTCGAAGCTGCCGATGATGGCCGAGCCCGACAGGATGAGTACCGACAGATCCTCGAAACGGTCGACGAGGGCGTGGGCGATGGTCCGACAGCGCCGCAGATGGCCGAGGCCGAAACTGTCGTGGCTGTACATGAGGAGGCGTTTCTGCGCGTTCATGCCGTTCTCGTGCGTCGTTCCGCCGTCCGGCCGGGCGCCCGAGGGGAGTCCGGGTTCCACCGCGCGACCGCCGTCTGCGGGAGGGGCGGTCAGAATCCGATCCCCTTGATGGTTGACATTAGGAATATTTCCCTTATTCTTGCTGCGTATTCCGAAGCCCTACCGGACCGGCGGCCTCTTCCTCCGCTTCCCGCGGTCCCCGAACGAGCGGAACCCGACCATGAGCCTTCTGCTTCCGATCGACGACAACGGACACCCGATTCCGGTTCTCGGATTCGACTACCGCGGCACTCAGAAGATATTGGTGACGAGTGTCTCCACCCGCAACCCGAATCCGATCCCCGACGACGTCGAGCTCGTCACCCTGATCGCCACCGGCCCCTGCCGGTTCGAGACCGGCGATGCCACGGTGACGGCCGACCCGCAGACCAGCCCCTACCTCCATCCCGGCCTCTATGTCGACGTCCCCCTCAAGGCCGGCGAGCGCCACATCGCCCTCGTCGCCGAAGGGGCCGACTGCGAGGCCTACATCATCGGCCGCATCTGACCATGCCCCGACGTCTCGCCATCACCGGCCGCGGCCTGCGCCTCACCGGCAGCGCGCGGCCCGCCGATGCCAGCCCGCCACCTCCGCCGAGCGACAATCTGCTGGTCACCGAGACCGGCGCCATCCTCGTCGACGAGCTCGGCCAGGCCCTTTCCTGGGGAAGCGGATAATGCCCAGCAAGCAGATCCACCAGCTCGATCCCGCCGGGACCCTGTCCCCCGAGGATCTGATCGTCGTCTCCACCTCCGGCACCCAGCTCACCCGCAAGGCGGCGCTCGCCGATCTCCCCTACCGGCGGAGCGATGCCGGCGCCAGCCTGCGGACCGTGGGCGACCGCCTCGACGAATGGGTGTCGGTACGCGATTTCGGCGCCGTGGGTGACGGTGTGGCCGACGACAGCGCGGCCTTCCAGGCGGCGGTCGACGCCCACCGCGCGATCTGGATCCCGGAGGGCACCTACCGCCTCGCCACCCCGGTCCAGGTGCCGCCGCAGCGCACGATCCGGGGCGTCGGCCGCGACGGCGTGGTGATCGTCGCCGAGGGCAGCCACGCCTTCCTGTTCCACCGCAACGAGCCGCCCTACCGGGTCGATCCGGCCGCCGCCACCGACTGGTGCCGCTCGCGGCTGAGCGACGTCACGATCCGCATGAGCCGGGGCGGGATCCGCGTCTTCGGCCACGAGTTCCGCGCCTCCGACCTCGTCTTCTCGGGCGGCAGCGCGCCCCTCGGCGGCGACGATCCCGACGGCTGGTGCATCGACATGGTCGACGCCAACGAATGCTCGATCTCCGGGATCAACGCCGGCTACGGCGGCGGCCAGCAGATCCTCTCCGCCAACGGGCTCCGCTGGCGGGCGGCCAGCGCCGGCGTCAACTACGGCGACAGTCTGGTCCAGGAATGCAGCATCAAGCTCGGGGCGGCCAACACCGTCGGCGTACTGCTCGATGGTGCGCAGGCGAGCGCTACCAGCGTGATCAACAACATGATCCTGCAGCGGGTGCAGATCAACGCCCCGCAGGCCGGCGGCGGCACCACCCCGCTGCCCGGTACGGTGGGCATCCGCCTGCGCAACTGCGCCCGCATTCTCCTCGTCCTGTGCGACGTCGAGGCCGCCGAGGTCGGCTTCGAGGAATATTCGGAAAGCGCCGGTACGGCCGGCCAGAATTCGGCCATCACCTACGTGCTCTGCCAGACCCACAACATTCCCGATCCGGCCAACCGCTACCGCGACAGCAACGCGAGCTTCCCGCTCTCCTGCACCAAGCGGAGCTTCGTCGGCTGCAACTTCATGGGTCCGGTCCCCACCGGCAACGCGCTCGGCGACGGCGGCGTGGTCGGCGACACCGGGCTCGTGGCCCGCGAGATCGGCGGCGTCAACAAGTTCGAGGAGGTGGCCTGGCAGATCCGCGCCCGCGAGAAGGGGCAGACCATCCTCACCGCGCCCTACAAGGGGGCGGCGCAGACCGACTACGACAGCCACCCGGCGGTGGACACCCCCTATCACGGGCTCTTGTTCGACATCACCAGCCGCGAGGCGGCCACCATCACCCGTACCGTGGCCAACGGGGTCGTCTCGCCGGACGACGGCGTCACCCCCCTGCAGGACGTGCGCCTCAAGCTCGGCAACGGCGAAGGCGATCCGCGGGGCGAGCTCGCCCGGGTCGAGATCGGCGATCCGCTGCTCCTCCTGCCGCGCACCACCGCGCCGAGCCGGCCCGTCGAGGGGCTCGCGGTCTTCGCCGGCGGCGCCGGGGCGCTGCCCGCCACCGGCGAGCAGTGGCTGGGCAAGGGCTGGTATCTCCGGCTCGAGGACGACCCCGGCAGCTTCACCTGGGTGCCGGTGGCGGTCCGCCGCGGCAGCCAGCCCGAGCGCGAGCGCAATGCCGACTTCACCGTCGCCCGCGCCGATTTCGGCAAGCTCCATCGCGTCAACCACGCCGCCGAGCGGACCATCACCATCCCCGCCGGTCTCGTGAACCCGGGCGAGGGGCTGCGCTGGTTCGACGTCGTCAAGCAGGGCACCGGCGATGTGGTGTTCGTCGCCGGCGCCGGGGTCGGCCTGCGGCTGCCCAAGGGCAAGAACCGCATCCGCACCCAGTACCAGCGGGTACGTGTCTACGTCACCGGCACGAACGAGGTCTACATCCCCGATCTCTTCCCCGACGCCGACGAGAACCACTTCCAGCGCCTGCACTGGACCGGCGGCGGCTTCGCCATCGGCGCCTCCTATCTCGGCAAACTCGTACGGGTGTCGAGCGCCACCCCGACCTTCCTCGAGATCCCGACCGGCCTCGTGCCGCCGGGCGTCGACAGCGTCACCCTGCGGATCCAGAAGACGGGTCCGGGCGACGTCGAGATCCGGCCCGGCGCCGGCATGACCATGCTGAGCCCTTCCGGCGTCGTCCCCTACGTGATCACCCAGCAGGGCAAGATCGTGACCGTGCACGTGAGCAGCGCGAGCGACGCCCAGCAGCCGAATCACGTCTACATCGAGGATTGAGCGCCGGCGCCGGCGCCCGCCGCCGCGGAGACGAACAAAAGATCCGTGCATTGATCAGGATCAAAGCGTCCGCCGGCGGTGCATGGTTAGTGGGGGCTGCATTGAGGCGGCACTGCAGCCGGCCGCACCGCCACCACACCATCCGGCTGCAGGCGGCTCGATGGCCCGGACATGTTCCGTACCCTGGTCGGGGTCGTGTGAGGGTCGGAACGTGAAGTTAAAGCGGAGAGGGAGCCTGCCATCCCTCTCCGCTATTTTTCGCTGTCACCCTTCCCGCCCCTCGTCTATCTGTCGCGGCGCCGCATTCGCCCCGTGGAGGAGGCCGCGATGGTGGAGCCCCGCCCCTTCAAGTTCGACACCCTCGCCCTGCACGCCGGGCAGGCCCCCGATCCGGCCACCGGCGCCCGCGCGGTTCCCATCTACCAGACCACCTCCTACGTCTTCCCCGACACCGAGACCGCCGCCTCGCTGTTCAATCTCGAGCTGCCCGGCCACATCTACTCGCGCATCTCGAACCCCACCGTGGCGGTGTTCGAGGAACGGATGGCGGCCCTCGAGGGAGGCGTGGCGGCGGTGGCCACGGCCAGCGGCCAGGCGGCGCTCCATCTCGCCGTCGCCACGCTCATGGGCGCCGGCGGCCACATCGTCGCCGCCCGCAACCTCTACGGTGGCAGCATCAATCTGCTGCGCCTCACCCTGCCACGCTTCGGCATCGAGACCAGCTTCGTCGATCCGCGCGACCCGGAGGCCTTCGCCGCCGCCATCCGGCCCGAGACCCGGCTGCTGTTCGGGGAGACGATCGGCAATCCGCGGCTCGAGGTGCTGGACATACCGCGCATCGCCGAGATCGCCCACGCCCACGGCCTGCCGCTCCTCGTCGACAACACCTTCGCCACCCCCTGCCTCGCGCGGCCGATCGAGATGGGCGCCGATCTCGTCCTCCATTCGGCCACCAAGTGGATCGGCGGTCACGGGGTGGCCATCGGCGGCGTGCTCGTCGACGGCGGGCGCTTCGACTGGCAGGCCTCCGGCCGGTTCCCGACCCTGACCGAGCCCTATCCGGGCTACTTCGACATCGTCTACGCCGAGACCTTCGGCCCCCAGGCCTTCGCCATGCGCGCCCGCACCGAGGGGCTGCGCGATTTCGGCGCCTGCATGAGCCCCCAGCACGCCTTCTATCTCCTCCAGGGCCTCGAGACCCTGCCGCTGCGGATGCGGCGTCACCTGGAGAACACGGCGCGGGTGCTCGAATTCCTCGCCGGGCACGAGGCCGTGAGCTACCTCCTCCATCCGAGCTTGCCGGATCATCCCGACCACGCGCTCGCGCAGCGTCTCCTGCCTTCGGGCGCGGGCTCCATCGTGACCTTCGGCGTCGCGGGCGGCCGGGAAGCCGGTGCGCGCTTCATCGAGGCCTGCAGGCTCGCCTCGCATCTCGCCAATGTGGGGGATGCCAAGACCCTGGTCATCCATCCCGCCTCCACCACCCATCTCCAGCTCGGCCCCGAACAGCTCGCGGCGGCCGGCGTCACCGAGGACATGATCCGGCTCTCGGTGGGGCTGGAGGATCCCGAGGACATCATCGCCGATCTCGACCGGGCGCTGCGCGCCGCGCGGAAGGGCGGGCGATGAGGCGCGTCGCGGTGTCCGGGCGCGAGGTCGCGGTCTGCGACTGGGGGCGCGCCTTCGACCCCGGGCGCCCGAATGTCCTGCTGCTGCACGGGGCCGGCATGGACCACACCGTCTGGGCGGTGCAGGGACGGGCGCTCGCCTTCCACGGCTTCAACGCGCTGGCGCCCGACCTTCCCGGCCACGGCGCCAGTGCCGATCTGCCGCCCGCCACCAGCATCGAGGAAGGCGCCGGCTGGATCGTCGCGCTTCTGGATGCGCTGCGGATCCCCGAGATCGTGCTCGTCGGCCATTCCATGGGCGCGCTCCTGGCCCTCGAAACCGCCGCCCGCGACCCGCGGGTCACGGGGCTCGCGCTGCTCGGGGCCGCGCTCCGCATGCCGGTCCATCCCGATCTTCTGGAGGCGGCGCGGAACGACCTGCCACGGGCGGCGGCGCTGATCACCGACTGGGGGTTCGCACCCGCCACGGCGCTGGGGGCGCAGCCGGTGCCCGGCGGCTGGATGCCCGGCGCGGCCACCGCGCTTCTGCTGCGCAGCCGGCCCGGGGTGCTGGCGACCGATCTCGCCGCCTGCGAAGCCTACCGGCGCGGCGAGGAGGCGGCACGGGCGATCACCGCACCCGCTCTGGTGCTGTCGGGTGCGGGGGATCGCATGACCCCGGCGCGGGCCGGGGCCGAACTCGCGCGAACCCTGCCGCGCGGCCACTTCCGGAGCCTGCCGGGTGCCGGACACATGCCGATGATCGAACGTCCGCGCGAGGTGCTGGCCGAGTTGCGCGAGTTCCTCGCACGGCGGGAGGCGCGGCGGGCGGGCGCCGCCTGAAGGCGCTCAGCGCGCCCCCGATTCCTCCGCCGCCATCCGCTTCGCCCGCTCCCGCAGCTCGAACTTCTGGATCTTGCCGGTGGAGGTCTTGGGCAGCGGGCCGAAGACCACGGTCTTCGGCACCTTGTAACGGGCCATGTTGGCCCGGCAGAAGGCGATGATCTCCTCCGCCGTGGCCGTGGCCCCCTCCTTCAGGGTGACGAAGGCGCAGGGGGTCTCCCCCCATGTCTCGTCCGGCTTCGCCACCACCGCCGCCTCCATGACGGCCGGGTGGCGATAGAGCACCTCCTCCACCTCCAGCGAGGAGATGTTCTCGCCGCCCGAGATGATGATGTCCTTGGAGCGGTCCTTGACCTCGACGTAGCCGTCCCGGTGCATGACCGCGAGATCGCCGGTGTGGTACCAGCCGCCGCGGAACGCCTCTTCGGTGGCGCCCGGGTTCTTCACGTAGCCCTTCATCACCGTGTGGCCGCGCAGCATGATCTCGCCGATGGTCGCCCCGTCGGCGGGCACCGGGGTCATGCTCTCGGGATCGGCCACCATGAGCTCGCCCAGGGTCGGATGGGCCACGCCCTGGCGCGCCACCCTGGCCGCCCGCTCGGCGACCGGCAGGTCCCGCCATTCGACCTGCTCCACGCAGACCGTCGAGGGCCCGTAGGTCTCGGTGAGGCCGTAAAGATGGGTGACGTGGAAGCCCATCGCCTCCATGGCCTCGATCACCGCGCTCGGCGGTGCGGCGCCACCGGTGGCCACCGCCACCCGCTGGGGGAACCGCCGCTTGGCCTCCGCCGGCGCGTGGATCAGCATGTTGAGGACGATCGGGGCGCCGCACAGATGCGTGACGCCCTCCTCCGCGACGAGGGCGAAGATCCGCTCGGGATCGACCTTGCGGAGACACACATGAGTGGCGCCGATGGCCGTCACCCCCCAGGTGAAGGTCCAGCCGTTGCAGTGGAACATCGGCAGCGTCCAGAGATAGACGGAATCCGGACGCAGGCCCATCACCAGGGCGTTGCCGAGGGCGTTCAGATAGGCGCCGCGGTGATGGTAGACGACGCCCTTGGGATTGCCCGTGGTACCCGAGGTGTAGCAGAGCGAGAGCGCCTGCCACTCGTCCTCCGGAAGATACCAGGGAAAGTCGGGATCGCCGGTCGCGAGGAACTCCTCGTAGTCCATGTCGCCGAGGCGCTCGCCCGGTTCCGCCGCATCGACGATGTCGATCACGCGGATCGGCCGCTGCACGCGGGCCAGCGCCTGCCGGATCACCGGCGCGAAGGCGCTGTCCGTCAGCAGCAGCTTGGCCTCGCCGTGCTCGAGGATGAAGGCGATGGCGGCGGCGTCCAGGCGGATGTTGAGGGCGTTGAGGACCGCCCCGGCCATGGGGATGCCGTAGTGCGCCTCGAGCATCGGCGGGATGTTGGGGCACATGACCGCCACCGTGTCGCCCCTTCCGACGCCGGCCCGGGCGAGGGCGCTCGCGAGCCGCCGGCAGCGTTCCGCGAAGGCGCCGTAGGTCCAGCGCCGCCCCTCGTAGACGACGCCCGTGCGGTCGCGGAACACGCCGCTCGCCCAGCGCAGGAAGTCGATCGGCGTCAGGGCGCGGTAGTTGGCGAGGTGCTTGTCGAGGGCGATGTCGAAAATGCCGCTGGCGGCGGGGTTCATGCGGGCGCCTCCGGTCCGTTCCACTCCCCTCGGTCCCGTCTTATCGCGCCGGCTCGGCCTCCGCCAGAGGACAGGCCGGGCGGGGGACCGCCGCCCGCACCCGCTCCCGTTCGGCGAGCATGCAGATCAGCAGCACCGCCACCGTGGCCTGGTAGACGGTGTTGAAATAGTTCTGCAGCAGGCTCTGGGCGACGAGATCGGCGATCAGCGCGAGGGCGAGGGTGCGGGTCAGCGGATCGGCGGTGGTGCGGGCCACGGACAGCGCCTGCCGGACGAGCCAGCCGACCATCGTCACGATCAGCCCGAGACCGATCCAGCCGCCCTCGACGAAGAAGCGCAGGAACTCGTTGTGCGGCCACTCCAGGAGACGCTGGCCGTCGAGCCAGGGCCGCCCGTCGGCCATGATCCGGCGGACCGCTCCCGGACCCATGCCGAAGGGATGGTCGAGGGCGGCGCCCAGCCACCAAGCGAAACTGTGCAGCCGCCCCGAGGTGTAGTCGCCGCCCACGGCCGAAGTCAGCCGCAGCCAGAGCGCATCGCTGACGAACCAGGTGAAGGCCGTGAACAGGGCCACCGCCGGTACCGCCAGCCGCAGCAGCCGGCGGAGGCGGGTGCCGCGCGGCCGCGTCGCGAGATCGAAGGCCAGCCACAGCAGGAAGGCGAGGAGCGTGGTCCGGGTCGCGGCCAGGAACAGGAACGCCAGGGCCAGGAGCGCCATCGCCGCCAGCAGGCCCCGTTCGAGCGCCCGGTCGCTCTCGCGCATCCGGGTGACGAACAGCAGCAGCGCCGTCAGGGTGAGGCTGCTGTGGGTGACGAGGGAACCGCTCACGTCCACCCGGCGCACCCCCTCGACGCCGCGGACCAGCGACGCCGGATCGCGCAGCTCGATGAGCAGCAGGCTGGCCGCCAGATAGAAGGCGAGCAGCAGCAGCACGAGGCGGGGAAGGTCGGTTTCCCGCAGGGCGGCGGCGATGTTGGGCGCCGCCAGCATGGCGACCAGCACCACCAGAATCTTGTGGTCGAGGGGATCGAAGGGGCGGGTGACGTTGGCCAGCAAGAGCAGCAGATAGAGCAGGAGGAGCAGCACCGGCACGTCGCGGCCGCGGGCCGAGAAGCGCGGATGCGCGAGCACGCCGGCCAGCGCCAGCAGCGCCACCACGGCGGAGAAGGCGACCACCCGGAAGCCCGCGAGCCCCCAGGCCTGGGCCATGCTCGAGGAGAGGAAGGCGAAGGCGAAGGCGGTGACGAACAGGGCTCGGGGCATCGGCGCCATCGTCGGGGGCTGGCGGCGAGGGATGACCGTCTCCGGGCGGTTCGATTGACAGGGTATTCAATTAACAGTTGAATATTGCCGGCGCAACCGGAGAGATCGCGTGATGGCGATCGCCAAGCCCAAACCCTTCCCGCTGCTGCCGGCGGCGCTCGCCCGCAGCCCGCTCGTGCAGAACCTCGCCGTCATCCTCGCGGTCAACTGGGTGATGCAGGGGATGCGGGGCATGCAGCGACGAGAACTTACGTTCCGCCTGCTTCTCGAGGCCCTCCTGACCCTCCTGCTGCTGCCGGTGCCGGGGGCGGCGGGCGTCGCCGCACCGACCGGCTTCGGGCTCGCCCTGTTCACCGCCCACACCCTCAACTTCCTCCTCAACGGCCAGTTCTGGGTATGCCTGCGCTACGCCGCCTTCTGGCGGCGGGATCCGGCGGCACTCGACGCCTTTCTCGCCGCGACGGCGACACGGCTGCGGGCCCTTCCCTGGCTCCACGAGGCCTTCTGCATCGGTTCGCGGGGCGCGGGCCAGGGTGCCGGCGGGCCGCGTTCGGACATCGATCTCAGGCTCGTCTTCCCGCCCGGCCTCGCCGGCTGGCTGCGCACCAACCTGCTGCTCACCGAGCTGCGGCTGCGGGCGTTCTTCGCCGCCGTTCCCCTCGACCTCTACGGCTACGACGACCTCGCGCCGCTCGCCCGTTTCCGCGTCGACGAACCGGTGCTGCTGCTGTGCGATCGCCGCGGGCGGCTCGCCCGGGCGCTCGTCGGGCGGAAGGTGGTACGGTGGTGACCTCCGGCCCGCTCTGGACCGAACGGCGGCGGACCTGCCTCGCCTATTCGCCGGGCGGCCACTATGCCGAACTCGTGCGCGCCCTCGAGGGCATCGCCTTCACCGACTGCTTCCACGTCACCTATCGCAGCGAGCACGCGCCCGCGGGCGACGACGTCCGCGTCTACCACCTCTGTCATCCGCGCCGGAACCTCCTGCGCCTGCTCGTCAACGTCGTCCAGGCGCTCGGCGTCGTGCTGCGCGAGCGGCCACAGCTGGTCGTCTCCACCGGCGCCGACGTGGCCCTCGCCACCCTGATCTGGGCGCGGCTGTTCGGGGCGCGGGTGGTGTTCATCGAGACCGGCGGGACCATCGAGCCCTCGCTCACCGGACGCCTCGTCTATCCCTTCTGCCATCTCTTCATCGTCCAGTGGCCGCAGAAGCTCGCCCGGTTCCCGCGGGCGGTGCTGGCCGACGGGCTGCTCCTTTGATCCTCGTCGCCGTCGGCACCGCCCGGGGCGGGTTCGACGCGCTGGTCGAGGCGGCCGACCGGGCGGCCGGCCGGCTGGGCCTCGAGGGTTTCGCCCAGATCGGTGACGGCCGGGTGGTGCCGCGACGGCTCGCCTGGCGCCGGTTCCTGCCGCGCGAGGAGCTGCGAGGAATGCTCGCCCGCCGGCCGCTCCTCGTCACCCACGGGGGCATGGGGCTCCTGGGCGAGGGCATGCGCGCCGGCTGCCGCATCGTCGCGGTACCCCGCCGGGGGCGCACCACCGCCGCCCATCCGAGCAACGACCAGCGCGCGTTCCTGGAGGCCCTGGCGCGCATCCATCCGATCACCGTCTGTCCCGATCCGGCAGCCCTCGCCGGGGTCCTCGCACGCACGCCGCCCGACGACCGGGGGCCGGTGCGCTACCGGCTGGGCTCCGACGTTTCCCGGATCGTCATCGAGTTTCTGGCGAGAGGCATGCCCGCCTCGGCGGACTTTACAGATCGCCGCGCCCTGCCATGATGATCCCGCTTTCGGAAATCCGTCTGAAACGGGAGGGAGGCCAAGAAGATGCTCCGCAAGAGCCTGATCGTGGCGGCGGCCGTGTTCGCCGTCGGCAGCATGACCGGAGCCGCCGGCGCCCAGGAGGTGACCGTCGGCTACCAGCTCATCTACAATCCCTGGAAGGTGGCCATCGCCCGCGGCACCTTCGAGCAGGAGACCGGGGCCACCATCCGCTGGGTCAAGTTCGACAGCGGCGCCAAGGTCATCAACGCCATGGCCTCGGGGCAGGTGGACATCGCGCTCGCGGGCTCGAGCCCCATCGCCGCCGGTGTGAGCCGCGGCGTCGACATGCAGCTCTTCTTCATCCAGGAGGACATCGCCTCCGCCGAGGCGCTGGTGGTGCGGGACGGTTCGGGAATCGATCCCGCGGATCCGCAGACCCTCAAGGGCAAGAAGCTGGGCGTGCCCTTCGTCTCGACCACCCATTTCCACACCCTGGTGGCGCTCGAGATGTGGGGCATCGATCCCGACGATCTCACCATCCTCAACATGCAGCCCAACCAGATCGCGGCCGCCTGGGAGCGGGGTGACATCGACGCCGCCTTCGTCTGGGATCCCGCGCTGGGCCGCATCAAGAAGACCGGCAAGGTGATGATCACCTCGGGCGAGATCACCGAGAAGACGGGCAAGGCCACCTTCGACGGCATGGTGGTGATGCGCGAGTTCGCCGAGGCCAATCCCGAGTTCATGGCCAGGTTCGTCGAGATCATGGACCGTGCCAACGAGGAGTATCGCAGCAATCCCGGCGCCTGGACGCCGGATTCGGAACAGGTGAAGGCGATCGTCAGCCTGGTCGGCGGCAATCCGGACGACGTGCCGACGGTGCTCGCGCTCTACAAGTTCCCGACCCTCGAGGAGCAGGCCTCGCCCAAGTGGCTGGGCGGCGGCAAGGAGGGCAACGCCGCCAGGGCGATCGCCGCCACCGCCGCCTTCCTCAAGGACCAGGGCAAGCTCGACGAGGTGCAGCCGGACTACAGCAAGTTCGTCACTCCGCGTTACGTCGAGATGGCGATGGAGCTCCGCAAGAAGTAGAGGCGATCGGCGGCGGGGCGGCCGGCACCGGGCCGCCCCGCCATGCGAACGGGGGGCGGAGCCATGTCGCGGCTCGAAGCGACCGACGTCACGGTCATCTATCCCGGGCCGGCGGGGCGGGAGGTGCACGCTCTCGAGAAGGTGTCCCTGACCGTCGAGACCGGGGACTTCGTGGTGGCCCTCGGCGCCTCGGGTTGCGGCAAGACCACCTTCCTCAACGTCATGGCCGGCTTCATCCAGCCGAGCTCGGGCCGGGTCACCCTCGACGGCCGTCCCATCCGCGGCCCCGGTCGCGACCGCGGCGTGGTGTTCCAGAAGCACGCCCTGCTTCCGTGGCTCAACGTCGTCGACAACGTGGCCTTCGGCCTCAAGCTCCAGGGCATGCCACGGGCGAAGCGGATGGAGATCGCCCGGGCCAATCTCGAGCTGGTCGGCCTCGGCGGCTTCGAGCACCACAAGGTCTACCAGCTCTCGGGCGGCATGCAGCAGCGGGTGGGGCTCGCCCGGGCGCTCACCAGCGATCCCGCCATGCTGCTGATGGACGAGCCCCTGGGCGCCCTCGACGCCCTCACCCGCGAGACCATGCAGGAGCTGATCCTCAGGATCTGGCGGGAAACGAGGAAGATGGTCTTCTTCATCACCCACAGCGTCGAGGAGGCGCTGTTCATGGCCACCCGCCTGATCGTGATGTCGCCCCGGCCGGGGCGCATCCGGGAGGTCTACGAGCTCGATTTCTACGAGCGCTATTTCACGACCGGCAACGCCCGCAAGGTGAAATCGGACCCCGATTTCATCACCATGCGCGAGAAGGTGCTGGACATCATCTACAGCGACGAGCGGATGGTGGAGGACGGCGATGGCGTTGCCGTTTGACCGCCCGGGTCTTCTCGAACGTCTCTTCCGCGAACCGCCGGCGGCACCGGGCGAGGCCTACGGCGCACCGGGCACCGGGCGCAGCGTCCACATCAGCATCGTCACCGTGATCGCGCTCTTCGTCCTGTGGTGGTGGGTCACCAAGGCGGGGCTGATCAAGCCCCTGTTCCTGCCGCCCCCGGGCGCCATCGTCACCCGCTTCGTCAAGATCTGGGGGGAGGGTTTCGGCGGCGCCAGCCTGTGGGAGCACACCTGGGCCAGCCTGACGCGGGTGTTCGGCGCCTTCTTCCTCGCCTGCCTCACCGCCATCCCGATCGGCATCGGCATGGGCATCAACCGCGTCATCCGCGGCATCTTCGATCCGCCCATCGAGTTCTACCGGCCGATCCCGCCGCTCGCCTACCTGCCGCTGACCATCATCTGGTTCGGCATCGACGAGATGCAGAAGATCGTGCTCATATATCTCGCCTGCTTCGCGCCCATGGCGCTGGCGGCGCGGGCCGGGGTGCGGTCGGTGGCGATCGAGCAGATCCACGCCGCCTATTCGATGGGCGCCTCGCGGCGGCAGGTGATCTGGTACGTGATCGTGCCGGCGGCGCTGCCCGAGATCCTGACGGGCATGCGCATCGGCATCGGCTTCGGCTGGACCACCCTGGTGGCGGCGGAGATGGTGGCCGCCTCCGCCGGTCTCGGCTTCATGGTGCTGTCGGCGGCCGAATTCCTGGTCACCGAAGTCGTGGTGCTCGGCATCATCATCATCGGCCTCATCGCCTATCTGTTCGATCTGCTGATGCGCTGGATCGAAGGCGTTGCCGTGCCGTGGAAGGGCAAGGGCTGAGGCACGGGCCCCGGGCCCGCCGCCTCAGAGCTCGAGATCGACCGTCACCGGCACGTGGTCCGAGGGCCTGTCCCAGCCGCGGGCATCGCGGCGCACATGGGCGTCGCGGAGGGCCGGGGCGAGGGCCGGCGACAGCCAGATGTGATCCAGCCGGCGCCCGCGATCGGATTTCGACCAGTCGCGGGCGCGATACGACCACCAGGTGAACAGCTTCCGTTCGGGCGGGACGATGCGGCGGACGGCATCGACGAAGCCGTAGGCGTCCTGCAGGCGAGTGAGCGCTTCGACCTCGACCGGGGTGTGGGACACCACCCCGAGAAGAGCGCGATGGTTCCAGACGTCGGTTTCGAGGGGCGCGATGTTGAGATCGCCGGCGAGCACCAGCTTCGCGCCGTCGCCCCGACGGCCGGCGAACCATTCGGTGAGCTCCGCCAGCATGTCCAGCTTGTGACGGAACTTGGGGTTGGTGTCCGGATCGGGGACGTCGCCGCCTGCCGGGATGTAGAAATTGTGGAGTTCGACGCCGCCCGGCAGGAGACAGCGGATGTGGCGGCAGTGATCGACCCCGCACCAGCGGATCCCCTCGCCGTCCTCGAGCGGCAGGCGGGAGAGGACGGCGACCCCGTTGTAGGCCTTCTGACCGTGGAGGACCATGTGCGGATAGCCGAGCTCTTCGGCGAGGGCGCGCGGGAAGCGATCGTCGGGGACCTTGGTTTCCTGCAGGCACAGCACGTCGGGGGCGATCTCCCGGGCGATGCGGCGCAGGGCAACCTCCCGGATGCGGATCGAGTTGGCGTTCCATGTGGTGATGCGCAGACGCACGCGGATCTCCCTCGAAGAGGCTGGCGGGGCGAGGCTAAAGGAAGCTCTGGGGATCGACATCGACGCGCAGACGCACCGCACCGGGCAGTCGCACCCCGTCGAGCCAGGCGCGGAGAGACGCCGGCAGATCGATGCCGGTTGCGGCCTTGACGAGGAACCGTTCGCGATAGCGTCCGCGCAGGAGGGTCAGCGGCGCCGGCGCCGGCCCGAGCACCGTGAGCCCGTCGAGCCGCGGTGCCGTGCGGGCGAGACGGCGCGCCTCGCGCCGCACCTGCTCGGCGTCGCGTCCCGAGAGGACGAGGGCGGCGAGCCGTCCGAAGGGGGGCATGCCCGAGGCCTCGCGTTCGGCGAGTTCGCTCTCGAGGAAGCCCCGCCGATCACCGCGGGCGAGGGCCTGCATCACCGGATGCTCCGGCAGATGCGTCTGGATCAGCACCCGGCCCGGACGTTCCTCGCGCCCCGCCCGCCCGGCCACCTGGTAGAGAAGCTGGAAGGTCCGTTCGGCGGCCCGCAGATCGCCACCGGCGAGCCCGAGATCGGCGTCCACCACGCCGACCAGGGTCAGGGCCGGGAAATGGTGGCCCTTGGCCAGGATCTGGGTGCCGATCAGGATGTCGATGCCGCCGGCGGTCACCGCCTCGACGAGCTCCGCCGCCTGGGCCGCGGTGCGGACGGTATCGCTGGCGACGATCCGCAGGCGGGCGCCGGCGAACAGATGCCGTACCTCCTCGGCGATGCGCTCGACGCCGGGGCCGGAAGCGACCAGCGCCTCGACGGTACCGCAGTGGGGGCAATGCTCGGGTTCCGGCCGGTTCCAGCCGCAATGGTGGCACTGCAGGCGACGTTTCAGCCGGTGCGTCACCAGCCAGGCCGAGCAGTTGGGACAGCGCAGCCGGTGGCCGCAGGCGCGACACAGGGTGAGGGGCGCGTAGCCGCGCCGGTTGAGGAACAGGAGCGCCTGCTCGCCGGCCTCGAGACAGGCGCCGAGCGCTTCGCGCAGTGGCGGCGACAGCCAGCTCGCGGGCGGCGGCCGCTGGCGACGGAGATCGACGAGCCGGATCTCGGGCAGGGTGGCACCGCCGTGCCGGTCGGGCAGCAGGAGATGGTGCCAGCGTTCCCCTGGCGGGGCGAACCCGGCCACGGCACCCGCCCGGTAGGCGCTCTCCACCGATGGGGTGGCGCTCACCAGCAGCAGCGGACAGTCCTCGAGCCGGGCCCGGGCGAGGGCCGCCGTCCGGGCGTCGTAGGGGACTCCCTCGTCCTGCTTGAAGCTCGCATCGTGTTCCTCGTCGACGATCAGCAGGCCGAGCCCGGCGAGGGGCAGGAAGAGGGCGGAGCGGGCACCGACCAGGACGGGTTCCCGCCCCTCGACGATGCGTCGCCACAGCCGCCGGCGCCGGGCCGGGGTGAGGGCGGAGTGCCAGACCGCGGGCGGCGCGCCGAAACGCCGCGCGAACCGTTCCAGCCACTGGGCGCTGAGAGCGATCTCGGGCAGCAGCACGAGCACCCGGCGGCCGGCCGCGAGCGCCTCGGCCACCGCCTCGAAATAGACCTCCGTCTTGCCCGATCCCGGCACGCCTTCCAGCAGGGCGACGGCATGGCCGCCCGCCCGCACCATCGCCCGCAGCCGTGCCGCGGCCTCCTCCTGGGCGGGCGAGAGGGAATGGCCGGGCCGCGCGGGATCGGGCGGATCGGGCTCGCGCTCGGGGAGGGGAGCGGTCTCGAGGAGGCCCAGTTCGGCCATCGCCCGTACCACCCCGGCGCCGACCCCGGCGCGGCGGGCGATCTCGGCCGCCGGCAGGACCGCGCCCGGTTCGAGCGCGCACAGCACCCGGCGCCGGGCGGCGGTGAGCCCCGCGGGCGTCGCGTCCCCGGCGCGCCGGAAACCGAGCCGCGGCGGCTCGGGGGCGAAGGCCGCCGGCACGCTCAGCACCAGTTTCAGCACCGCCCCGAGCGGTGCCAGGGTTTCGCGCGCGGTCTCGGCCAGCAGATCCCGCAGCGGCCGCGGCAGGGGCGGCAGATCGAGGAGGCGCTCGACCGGGCGCAGGCGGGCGGGCGGGCTGCGCCGCGCGGGCGGGCCGTCCCACACCACGCCCACGAGGCGCCGGGCGCCGAAGGGGACCTCGACGTAGCTGCCGGGTCGCGGCGGCTCGGGAAGCTCCCACCGGTAGTCGAAGGGCGCATCGACGGGAACGGGCACCAGCACCGGTACCGGAGCATCGCGCATGGGGCGGGATCGAAGACCTCGGTGGGAGCGCCTGGACGCCGATTGACAACGGGACGGTGCTTAGCATGATGCGCCGCATGACGAAAGGCGAGGTCCCGCCGCTGCTCTCCGTCGTCGCCGCCGATCTGGTGCCGCTGGTCGAAAGCTACCGGGGCTGGCTGCGGCACGAGAAGCGGGTGGCGGCGCGGACGGTGATCGCCTACGAGACCGATCTCGCATCCTTCTTCGCCTTTCTGGCCGGGCATCTGGGCGGGCCGGCGGATGCGAGCCGGCTCCGTGGTCTCGAGGTCGCCGATTTCCGGGCCTGGCTCGCCGAGCGTCACCGTCGCGGGCTGGCCCGCAGCTCGACGGCGCGGGCGCTGGCCGCGGTGCGCGGCTTCTTCCGCCATGCCGATCGGCGCCACGGCCTCCACAATCCGGCGCTCTCGGCCCTGCGCATGCCGCCGCCGAAGCGCCCCCTGCCACGCCCTCTCGCGCCGGATCAGGCGTTGTCGCTGACCGAGGCCGCGGGGCGGGACGGGGGGCCGCTCTGGGTGCTGCTGCGCGACCATGCGCTGCTGCAGCTCCTCTACGGCTGCGGGCTGCGGATCGGCGAGGCGCTCGCCCTCGACCGCGCCGCACTGGGCGCCGATCCGGGGCTGCTGCGGAGTCTCCGCGTGCGCGGCAAGGGCGACCGCGAGCGCGAGGTGCCGGTGCTGCCGGTGGTCGCCGCGGCGCTGGCCGCCTACATCGCCGCCTGCCCCCACCGGCTGCCGCCCGACGGCCCCCTGTTCCGCGGCGTCCGGGGCGGGCGTCTGGACGCCGGCGTGGTGCGCAAGAGGGTGCGCGAACTGCGGACCGCCCTCGGCCTTCCGGAGAGTGCCACGCCGCACGCCCTGCGGCACAGCTTCGCCACCCATCTGCTGGCGGCGGGTGCCGATCTGCGGGTCATCCAGGAGCTTCTGGGGCACGCCAGCCTGTCCACTACCCAGGGGTACACGGCGGTCGACGCCTCGCACCTGCTGGCCCTCTACGAGCGTGCCCACCCGCGTGCCCGCTGAGCGGCGGCGGGAGGCGCCGCCGGCGCTCCATTGCCGCGACGGTTGCGAGCCCTTATAGCTGGCGCACCGGACAGCTGGCCGAAGATCCGTTCGCCCCGTACTCCCGGACCGATCGTGCGCCTCATCCTCGCGAGCATCGCCCTCCTTCTGGCCCTCCTGCTCGGCGGCCTGCTGCTGCTGCCGCGGCTGGTCGAGGACGAGGCGGCGCGGGCCATGCTCGACCGCATCGCCGTGGCCCGGACCGGCTATCCGCTGGAGGTCGAGGGGGCGATCGAGTTCTCGCTGCTGCCGCGGCCGACCCTGAGCTTCGCCCGTGCCCGTCTGGGCGGCGAGCGGACGGCGGACGCCCCCTTCGCCGCCCGCTTCGACCGGGTGGACATCGAGCTCGCGATCGGGCCTCTGCTGCGCGGGCGTCTGGAGCTCGCGCGCATGCGGCTCGTGCGTCCCACCCTCGAGATCCGGCGTCCGCCGGCCGAGGCGCTGCGCGCGCTGCTCGAGCGGGAACCGGTGACCGACCAGAGGCTGCTGCTGCGCAACCTCGAGATCCTGGACGGTACCCTCGCCCTCGCGCGGCCCGGACGCGGGCGGCCGGTGCAGATCTCGGGGATCGACGCCCTCCTCGCCGGAACCGCCGGCGGCGGGTTCCTTCTCGAGGGTCGCGGTCGCACCCTCAAGGCACCGGTGGTGTTCCGGCTGGAAGCCGGGGTGCCGCAGCGTGGCCGCCCGTTGCGCCTGCTGTTTCGCGGCCAGCTCGGCCCCGGGGGCGAGCTCGCCAAGTTCCGCTACGCGGGGAATCTGCTGGCGCGGCAGGGGGAGCTGGCCGGCAGCGGCGAGTTCGAGCTCGTGACCGCCGATCCCGTGGGGTTCGTCGATGCGCTGGCGGCCGCGCTCGATCGCCTGCCGCCCGAGCTGCCGCCGCTGCCGCGGCCCGTACGGGTACAGGGCAGATTGGAGAAGCGGGACGCGGCATGGGTCTTCGCCGATCTCGGCCTGGAGGTCGCCGGCCGGCAGCTGGCCGGCGAGGTGCGGCTGCGTCCGGGGACGCGGCCCCGTCTTGAGGCCAGACTCGAAGCCAATCGCCTCGATCTCGAGCTGTCGGCGGCGGAGTTCGATCTCTGGCGCCGCAGCCTGCCGCCGCCGCCCTACGATCTCGACGCCCGGCTGCAGCTCCGCATCGGCGCCCTCCACTGGGGCGAGGCGCCGGTGCGCCAGCTGCGGCTCGACGCGCGCATCGAGCCGGATGCCGGCCTCGTCCTGAAGGAGCTGGTGGCGCGCATTCCCGGCGGTGGCGATCTGCGGCTCACGGGCACCCTCGCCGCGGTGGCCGGCTCCGCGCGCTGGCTGGGCGAGATCGCGCTTGCCGGACAGTCCCTGCGCGAGACCCTGGCCTGGATCGGCCTGAGGCCGCCCGGGGACCTGCCGGAGACCGCCCTCGCCGGCTACGCCCTGCGCGGGCGGCTGCGTCTCGGGCCCGACGGCGCGAGTCTCCGCGAGGGCGAGATCAGGGTGGACGCCACCTCGGCGCGCGGTTCCGTGGCCCTCCTCTTCGGCGAGCGGCTCCAGCTGGCGGTGGCCGCCACCGTCGACCGGCTGGTGGTCGACGACTATCTGGGACTGCTGCCGCGACAATGGGGTCTCGCGGATCTGCGTCGGTGGCTCGGATCCTTCGATGCCGCCCTCGACATCACCCTGGAGCGGATGACCCTGGGCGGGCTGCGCGCCCGCGCCACCACCCTGCGGGCCGGGCTCGACAGGGGCAGGCTCACGGTGGGGGAACTCAGGCTGGCCGACCTCGGCGGTGCTTCGGCCGGGATCGCCGGCACCCTCGCGCTCGAGCCGCTGGCCTACGACTTCGCGGCCGATGTCGAGATCCCCTCGCCGGCGCGCCTCGCCCGCCTCGCCGGGCTGCCGGGCTACGAGCTCCTCGCCGGTCTCGGCGCCATGCGCGGGCAGGCCACCCTGCGGGGGCGCGGCGAGGCCGGCGAGGCCGAACTGGAGCTCACCGGCGAGGCGGCCCGTCTCACGATCACCGCCCAGGGCGAACGGCTCGCCTCCTTCGACACCTTCACCGCCCGCGTTCTCCTCGATGCCGCGAGTTTCGCCGCCTTCTCGCGCAGCTTCGGGGTGCCGCCGCTGCGCCCGCAGAGGGTCCGCGGTCCGTTGCGGGTGACGCTCGATCTCGAACGCCTCGGCGCCGGTCCGCTGCTGATCCGGGCCCTCGGCAGGATCACCGAGGTGGCGCTCGATTTCGACGGCCGCTGGGGCGGCGACGCCGAGGGGCTCCAGGGGCGGATGCTGTTCTCGCCCGCCCCGGGCGGCGATCTGCTGGAGACCGTCTACCGGCTCCTCGCACCGTTTTTCGGTCTGTTGCCCGAACCGCCGCAGAGCTGGCCCGGCGCCTGGCCGAGAGCACCCCTCGACTGGTCGTGGCTCGATCGCACGCGCCTGCGCCTCGAGCTCGGCATCGACGTTCCCGCGAACGGTCTGCGACTCGAGGTCGGGGAGGGCAGGCTGCTGATCGAGGACCTCGACATGGCCCTCGCCGGCGGCCGCTGGACCGGACGGCTGGAGCTCGCCCGCCGCGGCGGCGGGGTGGCGGCCTCGGCCTCGGTGATGCTCGACGGGGCCCGGGTGGAGGAGCTGCTGCCGCTGTTCGGGGTTCCGGACGGGATCTCGGGCGACCTCGAACTGGGCGCCGAGCTCCGTTCGGGTGGCGGCAGCATCGCCGATCTCGTGGCCCATCTCCAGGGCGAGGGATCCCTGCGCCTGCGCGAAGGGGCCATCGCCGGGATCGGCCGCGACGAGGCCGGCGCGCTGCTGGTCGGGGTGGTGGACCGGCTGCCCTTCCGCCTGCTCGGCGGCGATCTGCGCATCGCCCGGGGGATCCTCGAGAGCGCAGGCTCGGGGCTCGCTCTCGCCGGCGAACGGCTGCGCGGCACCGTCGGGCTCGCGGCCGATCTCTACGCCTGGATGATCCGCGCCGGGCTCGAGGTCCGGGATCCCGACGGGGTGACGACGGAAATCGAGCTCTTCGGTCCCCTGGCCGCCCCCTCGGCGCGTCTCGCCTCGCGGGTGGAGGAGGAGATCATTCCCGAGGCCCTAGCATCGCCTCCGGACGCACCAGCGATTCGAACTCCTCCGCCGACAGAAGGCCGAGGGCCAGCGCCGCCTCCTTGAGGGTGAGACCCTCCTCGTGCGCCTTCCGGGCGATGCGGGCGGCGGCATCGTAACCGAGCCTCGGCACCAGGGCCGTCACCAGCATCAGACTGCGTTCCATGTAGCCGGCGATGCGCCCGCGATCGGCCTCCAGCCCCACCAGGCAGCGGTCGGTGAAGCTGCGTACCGAATCCGCCAGCAGGCGGATGCTCTGGAGCACGGCATGGGCGATCACCGGCTTGTAGACGTTGAGCTCGAGATGGCCGCTCGCGCCCGCCACGGTGACCGTCGTATGGTTGCCCATCACCTGGGCGCAGACCATGGTCAGCGCCTCGGCCTGGGTGGGGTTGACCTTGCCCGGCATGATCGAGCTTCCGGGCTCGTTGGCGGGCAGCCGCAGCTCGCCGATCCCGCAGCGCGGTCCCGAGCCGAGGAGGCGGATGTCGTTGGCGATCTTGGTGAGGGAACAGGCGAGCACGTTGAGCGCCCCCGACAGCTCCACCATCGCGTCGTGGGCGGCCAGCGCCTCGAACTTGTTGGGGGCGGTGACGAAGGGCAGGCCGGTGAGCCCGGCCACTTCCGCCGCGAAGCGTTCGGCGAAGCCCCTTCTCGTGTTGAGGCCGGTCCCCACCGCGGTGCCCCCCTGGGCGAGCTCCAGGAGACGGGGCATCGCCGCCCGCAGGCGGGCGAGGCCGTTCTCCACCTGCCGCGAATAGCCCGAGAACTCCTGGCCGAGGGTGAGGGGGACCGCGTCCTGGAGATGGGTACGGCCGATCTTGACGATGTCGGCGAAGGCCTCGCGCCTGGCCTCGAGCTCGGCGAACAGATGTTCGAGGGCGGGGATCAGCCGCTGGTGGAGTTCCCGCACGGCGGCGATGTGCATGGCGGTGGGGAAGGTGTCGTTGGAGGACTGGCCCAGATTGACATGGTCGTTCGGATGGACGGGGTCCCGGGCACCCAGCGGCGCCCCCAGGAGCTCGTTGGCCCGGTTCGCGATCACCTCGTTGGCGTTCATGTTGGTCTGGGTGCCCGAGCCCGTCTGCCAGACCACCAGCGGAAAGTGATCGTCGAGGGCGCCCTCGGCCACCTCGCGCGCCGCCCGGGCGATGGCCTCGCCGCGGCGCCGGTCGAGGGCGTCCAGCGCCATGTTGACACGGGCCGCGGCCAGCTTGACGAGGCCCAGCGCGTGGATCAGCGACCGGGGCATGCGCTCTTCGCCGATCGGGAAGTTGCGGAGGCTGCGCTGGGTCTGGGCGCCCCAGTATCGGTCCGCCGGTACCGCCACGGGACCGAAACTGTCGACCTCCGTCCTCACGGCCGATCCTTCGCCCATCGCTGGCTCCTCCTCGCGGGGCAGGATGCGGGCGGCGCGACGCTTCGCCCGCGCCCGGCTATTTCCTGCGGAAGCGGTCGAGGGCGACGATCTCCGCCCCCCGCTGCGGCTCCTCCTCTTCCGCCTTCCCGGCCTTCCCCTCGTCCTCGCGGGCCGGGGTCCCGGCTTCGGCCGTGGCGACGGGCAGGGTCGGCGGCGCCGGCTCGTCCGCCGCCTCCGCCCGGGCCGCGTCGGCGCCCTCGACGGTGAACTGGAGGCCGAACTCGGCCGAGGGATCGGCGAAGATGCGGATGGCGCGGAAGGGCACCGTCAGCCGTTCGGGGACGTCGTTGAAGCTCAGGGTGACGGCGAACGCGTCCTCGCCCACCTCGAGGTCCCAGTACTGGTGCTGGAGGACGATGGTGATCTCGTTGGGATAGCGCTCGCGCAGATAGTCGGGCATCCGCACCTGCGGATGGCGGGTGCTGAGGGTGATGTAGTAGTGATGCGGTGCGCCGATCTCGCCGGCGGCGAGGTCGGCCAGGACCTTGCGTACCACGCCGCGCAGGGCGTCTTCGACCAACCGTCCGTATTCGACACGTCCGCGGCGCATGCCCGTTCTTTTCGCTCTTGACCGTCGTTGCGGGCCCGGAGGACCTGGCACGGAAAAGTGAAGTGGAGGGCTTCTGTTGCCCGGCGCCCTCCGAGCCGCGCCACGGGCGGATGAGGCCCGTGGACTTGGTGGAGGAGTTCTGTTGCCCGGCCTCCTCCGGCCGCGCTTGCCTACAGCTTAGGCAGCGAGAGCCACACGATTGTCGTTGGCACTTGTAAGGTCGGCCCGATAACGGCGGTACCATGCCGGGCGAAACCTGCCCCTTTACCGCGCGACGTCGAACCTGTTTCGCCCCCGCATTCGGGGATTTGGTGGAGGCGCCGGGTACTGCCCCCGGGTCCGCCGCGCCTATTTCGGGCAGGGTTTATCGCCATAGTCGGCCGTCGCCGACACCCCTAATATAGTCCCTTGCCAAAACTCGGCAATGGGGCGACGAACGGCTCGCCCGGGCGGCGCTCTTCCGCGCAAGCCCGCCGGCCCGACGAGCGAAACCAGTTCACGGATCCTGCCCATGACCCTGACCCGCGAGCAAGAGCACGAGATCGAAGCGCTGAGGGCCACCCGGCACGAGACCAAGCGGACCACGGTGCCGGCGCTGGAAGAGATCCTCTACAGGCCGCTGCCGGTGCTCGACCACGGGTTCGTGCGGGTGATCGACTACATGGGCGACGACACCGCCATCGTGCAGGCGGCGCGGGTGTCCTACGGCCAGGGCACCAAGCGGGTGAGCTCGGACCGGGGGCTCATCAACTATCTGATGCGCAACCGCCACACCAGCCCCTTCGAGATGTGCGAGATCAAGCTCCACATCAAGCTTCCCGTTTTCGTCGCGCGCCAGTGGATCCGTCACCGCACCGCCAACGTCAACGAATATTCCGCACGCTATTCGGTGCTGGATCGGGAATTCTACATTCCCGACGAAGAATTCCTGCGGCTGCAGAAGGCGCAGCGCAAGACCGCCCCCGCCCAGCTCACCCTGCTCGGGGACGCCGAGTGCCCGCGTCCCGAGGCGACCGCGGCCCAGTCGGAAACCAACAAGCAGGGTCGGGAGGGGGTGCTGGACGCCGATGCGGCGGCGGCGGTGATCCGCGAGATCCGGCGCGTATCGGCGACCGCCTTCACCGTCTACGACAAGCTGCTGGGCGACGAGGAGCATCCGGGCATCGCCCGCGAGCTCGCCCGCATCGTGCTGCCGCTCTCCACCTACACCCAGTGGTACTGGAAGATCGACCTGCACAACCTCCTGCACTTCATCGCCCTTCGGGCCGATCCCCACGCCCAGTACGAGATCCGCGCCTATGCCGGGCTGTTGCTCGACATCGTCCGTCGCTGGGTGCCGCTCACCGCGACCGCCTTCGAGGAATATCGGCTCGGTGGGGCGACATTGTCCGCCACCGCCCTCGAGGTGGTGCGGCGGCTGCTGCGAGGCGAGCCCGTGACCGCAGAGACGAGCGGCCTCAGCGGACGCGAGTGGCGCGAGCTGCAGGCGCTTTTGGGGCGCGAGTGAAGGATCAGCGGAAGCTCGGCGTCTTGCCGCCGCAGAGGATGACCAGGATCGCGAGGATCACGAAGGTCAGCAGCAGCGACAGCCAGAAGGTCGCCGCGAAGCCGAACAGGAGGGCGATGACCACCTGCAGGAGAATGATCGCCAGGGTGAACCACCCGAACGGGCCGATGCCTTCGTCGTGCTCCATCACGATCCTTCCTCCGCGCATGTGGGTCGTGGCTGCGGATAGCGCCTCGCACGACGTTCGCAAGGGGACCAATTGTCTCAGTGATTGTGTTAATCTTGCCACAACCCCGAGGAATGGTCGTCACGGTCTCTCTCGGCTCTAAACCAAACCGTCAGAGGGTGCGAGTATGCCCCGCGACCTCTGGGCATGTCGCCGAATTGCACGTCATCACGGATCGGAGAAACGACGATGCGCCTCAAAACCGGTGTTCTCATGGGCGCGGGCATGTTCGCTCTGTCGGCCTGTGCCGGCGGCCCGCAGTTCACCTCGCTGCCCTCCAATCTGGCTCAGTCCTTCACGGCCGAGCGGGTGATGAAGGAAGCGCGGTCCGTGCAGGCGCCGGCCGATGTCTATCGGGCCACGCTGTACGCGGAATATCTCCGCTACGCGGAGTACGAATACGGGCCGATGATGGACTACGGTGATGCCATCTTCCACGCTCGCCGGGCGATCGCCGCGGCGGGTGGTGAGGCGGTGGCGCCGCAGGCGGTGACCGATCGCATGGAGCCGGCGGACGCGGCCGACGAGCTCAACGCCGCCCGGCAACGGCTGATGGCGGTCCTGCAGGGCGGCGGTCCGCAGAAGGCGCCGGAAGCGACGGCCAGGGCGCAGGCCGCGTTCGACTGCTGGCTCGAGCAGCAGGAGGAGAACTTCCAGCCGGACGACATCGCCTCCTGCCGTCAGACCTTCATGGATAACATTCAGGCCGCCGAGGCCGCGCTCAAGCCGCCGGTGCCACCGACCATCACCCTCGCGGCCGACGTGCTGTTCGATTTCGACAAGGCGGTGATCAAGGAGGCCTTCAAGCCCGAACTCGACCGCATCGCCGAGCTCCTGCGGCAGAATCCGGAGGTGCGCGTGTTCGTCGATGGCCACACCGACACCGCCGGACCGGCCGCCTACAACATGGAGCTCTCGAGGCGGCGCGCCCAGGCGGTGGCCGACTATCTGATCGGCCGCGGCATCGACGCCGACCGGATCACGGTACGTGCCTTCGGCGAGACGGAGCTGGCGGTGCCCACGCCGGACGACACGCCGGAGCCGCGCAACCGGCGGGTCGAGATCCGCAAGCGCTGACCGTCGCACTCGGTTTGCCGGAACCGGGGACACCGCGTGGCGTCGCCACGCGGTGTCCGCCGTTCAGAGGCCCGAAAACCGGGCGAGAAGGCTCGCCAGCCAGAGTGCGGTGGCGCAGACGAAGGTCGCCTCCGCATAGCGGCGGAAGGTCGCCTGCAACACGTCGGCGACGATGCGCTGGGCGCGATCCGCGGGCAGCCTGGGTGGCGGTTCCAGCATCAGCCACAGTTCGGTACGCTTGTAGGGCTTGTGGGGGGCCCGATAGGCCTTGACCATCAGTACTGCCCACATCACGAGGGTCAGCACGGCGCCGGTCCGCAGTGCCAGCACCGGCTCGGCCGAAAGGCCGGCCACGGTCAGCAGGATGGCCAAGGCACCGAATCCCACGGCGCGACGCACCGACAGATCCGCTGCCCGTTCGATCCGGTTCACGGTCTTGCGACGACCAGCCTCGCTAGCCGGTACCCGCCACCGATGCCGGCAGGACCGGCGCCAGTCCCATCCGATACAATAGCACCCAATAGGCCAGTCGCGCCAGATAAAGCCAGAACACGGCCACGAGAGGCAGCAGCGAATCGGGGACGAAGCCCGGCGTGATCCATGCCGTCGCCCGCAGCACGGGGTCGGTGATGCGCCGGAAGAAGCGCCAGATGTAGTTGTCCCAGTCGGCGGGAACGAAGAAGCCCAGCACGAAGCGGCCGAGCATGGTGTAGATCACCGCCGCCACCAGGTAGTTGGGAAGGTGGAAATACCAGTATTGCAGGAGGAAGCCCATTTCTCGCCCACCTCGCAGGCGCCCTCACGGAAGCGGGGCGGAGCATGCGCCCCGCCCCGCCGGCCGTGCGCCCCTCGGCCGGAGCTTACTCGGCCTTGCGTGCGTCTTCCATCAGCACCTCGCCGCGCGGGATGCGCAGGGCCTCGACGAACTCCTGCATTTCCCGCGAGGGCTCCGGGGTCATCTTGCTGACCACCCAGGTGACCAGGAAGGCGACCGGCATGCCGAACAGCGCCGCCGAGATGTTGTTGACGCCGAACCATTTGGGCATGCCGTAGAAGCGGGTGGCGACGATGTAGAACAGGGCCACCCCGAAGCCGGCGATCATCCCGGCGATGGCGCCCTGGCTGTTGCAGCGCTTCCACAGGACGCCGAGGACGAGAGCCGGAAACAGGCCCGACGCCGCCAGGGAAAAGGCCCAGGCGACGAAGGTGAGGATCCCGGCCGGTGCCGCGATGGCCAGATAGGCGCCGAGCAGGGCCACCGCGATCAGGAGCACCCGGGCCACGGTCAGCCGCCGCCGCGTCGAGGCGGTATGGTCGATCATCTTGTAGTAGATGTCGTGGCTCAGCGCGTTGGCCATCGCCAGCAGCAGCCCGTCGGCGGTGGAGAGCGCGGCGGCCAGGCCACCGGCGGCCACCAGACCGGCGATGACGTAGGGCAGGCCGGCAATTTCCGGGGTGGCAATGACGACGACGTCCTTGTGGATGCCGAAATTGGCGTAGTTCAGGGTGTCGACGCCCGCCGCCTGGCAGGCCCTGAAGAGGGCGTCGGCCGAGGCCGCCGCCTCGCCGCAGACGGTCACCAGCCCGATCTTGCCGTAGAGGAACACCCAGCCCGGCAGCTGCTTCACCGCCTCCAGGGTGGAGATGTCCTTGCCCAGCACGTTCTCGAAGATCTCGAGCTTGGCGAAGGCGGCATAGGCGGGCGCGGTGAAGTAGAGGATGAAGATGAACAGCAGTGCCCAGCCGACGGACTTGCGCGCCTCCCGCACCGAGGGGGTGGTGAAGAAGCGCATGATGACGTGCGGCAGCGAGGCGGTGCCGATCATCAGCGACAGGATGAGGGCGAAGAAGTTGAGCGGGTCGTAGTTGGTGAAGGGTTCGACATGGGCCTTGACCCCCTCGAGATATCCGCCCGGACCGCCGAACTGCTGCTCGAGCTCGGTGATGCGCTGCAGGATCTGGCCGTACATGAGCTCGGGGATCGGCACCCCGGTCATCTGGGCCGACAGCAGGATCACCGGGATCAGATAGGCGATGATCAGCACGATGTACTGCGCCACCTGGGTCCAGGTCACCGCCCGCATGCCACCCAGCATGGAGCAGACGAGAATGCCGACCAGGCCGACGAAGATACCGGCCTCCTTGGGGATGTCGAGCAGGCGGGAGGCGATCACGCCGGTACCGGTGAGCTGGCCCATGAGATAGACCAGCGAGCAGGTGAAGAGGATGATCACGCCGATCAGGCGGGCCACGTTGCCACCGTAGCGCGCGGCCAGGAAGTCGGGCACCGTGTAGGCGCCGAACTTGCGCAGGTAGGGAGCGATCAGCACCGCCACCAGCACGTAACCGCCCGTCCAGCCGAGCACGAACGCGAGACCGTCGTAGCCCAAAGCGTAGAGCGACCCGGCCATGCCGATGAAGGAGGCCGCCGACATCCAGTCGGCCGCCGTCGCCATGCCGTTGTAGAAGGCCGGTACGCGCCGACCCGCCACGTAGTATTCGGAAACGATGGTGGTCCGCGAGAGGATGCCGATGCCGGCGTAGACGCCGATCGTCAAAAAGACGAACAGATAGCCGATGATACGGTTCGGCACCCCGAGCTGTTCGAGGATCGCGAGGACGATCACGAAGCCCAGGAAGGCGCCGGTGTAAATGCCGTAGATGCGCCCGAGATTCGCGATGAACGCGTCTTTCTGCTGCATGGTCCGCCCCCCGGTCTCAGTCCTCGGCGACGCCGAATTCTTCGTCGATCTTGTTCTGGCGATGGGCGTACCAGAAGATGATCGCGACGAAAGCGATCAACGAACCCTGCGCGGCCATGTAGAAGCCGAGCGGGAACCCGAGGAAGGAGATCTGGTTGAGGGCCTTGACGAAGAAGTGGATGAAAAAGCCGAAGAAGAACCACAGTACGAGGACCGTTATCATCAGGTTGCGCGATCGGGCCCAGTACTCGGTCATCTGACCAGGAGAAGGCATGTCCGGCAACTCCCCTACGTTGGCGGATCCGCTCGACCGCCGGCCCGGGAATGCGTCCCGGGCGGCCTCCCTTACGAAATGCCGTGCGCCCGGCCGCGAGGTCAGGCACCGGCACGGTGATACTTATGCCATCCCGGAACGGGACCGTCGTCCGGACTGCGGCAATCTGTCATCCCGGGGCTTCCGGGATCTGGTCGGCGACAAAACGCCGCATCATGTTCCCCGCGAGAACGGACCGTCCGTGGCGTGAGAGCGGAATGCTCGCAAAGCTGATCGCATCCGTATTCGGAAGAAGACGCCCGCGCATCGGGACCCTGGGCGAGCTGGGGGAGACCATGGCCGCACGGACCGCCTTCGTCTCGCAGAAGGTGACGCTGGACTACTGCCGGGCGCGGGCCGCCATGCACTGGCAGAAGCTCCTCGGCGAGCAGCCGTTCCTGGAGGCTCTCGAATACTGCCGCTGGGAGGCCTATGCGGCGGTGCTCGGCGACGTGGCGGAGGTGGTCCAGATCTATCTGCGTCGTGCCGGAGCCCCGGAACCGCCGCTGCCGGAGGTGCTGACCGATCTCGCACGGTCGGCGCTCCTGCGCCATCCCGTGCCCTCCCATCGCGACGACTGGGAGGATGTGGTGGACGCCGTCCGCGCGCGGCTGCAACGTGCCAACCTGGCGGCGCCGCGTCCGGTGCATCTCGTGGGTACCGTCTCGGCGGAGCGGGTGTTCGAGGTGCTGCCGATCCACAGCTCGGTGCGGCGGCACGACAAGGAGGTGGTGAGCAACAGCCTGCGTTTCCTGCTGGTGCGCTTCTACGGCGACCTCGAACAGGAGGTCGACGGCCAGGCGATCGTCGCCGCCATCGAGGACGGCGAGGCCTCGCAGGCCGCGACGTAGCCCGTACCACGGCGGGCGGAGGGCGCGGCGATCGCGCGACCGTGAATGGACAAGCCGGGGGTGGAGCCGAAGCTGGGCGCGGATGGCGGATCTCGGCAGGGAGACGGCGGATGCTGCTTCGCGTGCGGCGGGGATGGGAAATCCCCGAATCCAGGGTCACGCCCGAGCCGCTCTACTGGAACCGGCGCCGGCTTCTGGGCGCCATGGGAACCGTACCGGCGCTGGCCGCCTCGCCGGCGCTGGCGATGGGTGTACGGCGCGTGCAGCCGGCGGTGCCGGAGAGCGACATCGCCGCCGATCGCTACCCCGCCGCCCGCAACCCGCGCTACCGGCTCGACCGGCCTCTGACCGATCGCGAACTCGCCACCACCTACAACAACTTCTACGAGTTCGGCTCCTACAAGCAGATCTGGAAGGCGGCGCAGGAGCTGAAGCTGCGCCCCTGGACGGTCACCATCGACGGCCTGGTGGAACGGGAGAGGGTGCTCGATGCGGAGGACCTCATCCGGCGGATGCCCCTCGAGGAACGGGTCTACCGGCTGCGCTGCGTCGAGGCCTGGTCGATCGCGGTGCCCTGGACCGGCTTTCCGCTGCGCGCCCTGGTCGAGCTCGCACGCCCGCTGTCGGGGGCGAAGTACCTGCGTATGGAGACCTTCCTCGATCCCGACATGGCGCCCGGCCAGCGTGCATCATGGTATCCGTGGCCCTATGTGGAGGGGCTGACGCTGGCCGAGGCCACCCACGAGCTCGCCTTCATCGCCACCGGCATCTACGGCCGGCCGCTGCCGAGGCAGAACGGCGCGCCGCTGCGTCTCGCGGTGCCGTGGAAATACGGCTTCAAATCCATCAAGTCGATCGTCCGCTTCACCTTCACCGCCGACCGTCCCGACACCTTCTGGTCGACCATCGCGCCGCAGGAATACGGCTTCTGGGCCAACGTCAATCCCGAGGTGCCGCATCCCCGCTGGAGCCAGCGCGACGAGCGGCCGCTCGGCCGCTCCGGGCGGGTGCCGACCCTGCTCTTCAACGGCTACGGGGAGTTCGTGGCGGGGCTGTACGAGGGTCTCGCCGACGAGCCCCTGTTCATGTGAGTGCGGTTCCCGTTTTTCGCGCGAAGTCCGCGGGTGATGATCCCGCGGAGGTTGCTTTAGCATTACCTGACATGTTTCTCCTGCGATCACAGACGCTTGACGTGCGCTGCCGTCGGGCTCAAACTCGTGATCGGAAAAAAAGAGCCGGGTCCGAAGACCCGGCCAAGTAGATCAGGGAGGCTAAACGTCTGGGAGTGAGGCAGACCCGGCGGGTCTCCCTCGCCCCGGACCTTGCGTCCGGGGGATCGCCGGCAAGGCCGGCGACGGGCAGAACGGCCCAGAGCCACCGTCCTGCTGCACCGCAATAAATAGTACGAAACGTGATGGATGGCCAGAGGTATCGCGTAAACTTTTACGCATGCCTCGCATGCAGGAATGTCGCAGCTGCCGGACCGGCCGTTCGGACGGCGGAGGCCGCGCCACCGCTTGGGCCCCACGTGTCGATTCCCTGCCGGGATCAGAGATTCTCGAAATAGTCCTCGTCGAGGGCTCCGGCGAATTCGCGGACGTGGCGCGGCTTCACGGCGTTTTCGGCGAACCGCTTGGCCTGGACGTAGACGATCTCGAGCCCGAGCGCATCCTCGGTGACGATACCGTCGACGCCACGATCGTTCGGTCCGCCCACGACCTCGAGCCGGCCACGGGCGCCGTAACCCAGCGCCTTCAGGAGATCGAGCACCAGCCGTTCGAAGCTCTCCGGGGCGAGTCTGCGGAGCTGCGCCAGGAGATCATCCCTAAGCTCCCGCTCGTGCGCGGCCAGCAGCCGCTCGAGGGCTTCCTCGGGCAGCTCGTAGACGATCGTCCGCGCGGGCGTTCCATCGGATCCTTCGTCTCCAGCGCGGCGCGGCGGCCCATTCTCGCCCCTCGCCGTCAACCCGTACACGCCGTGGGCGACCCTTTCGATCCTGCCCGAGCGGAGAAGACTTCCGAGCGCGTGCTGGACATAGGCGCGGAGCTTGAGTCCGCCCGAGGCGAAGCGCTCGCGCCGCTCCTCCTCGGTGAGCCGGAACCTTTCGGCCAGCAGATCGCACAGCAGCTTCCGGCTGCGCGGCCCGTCGCGCAGCAGTTCCAGGATCGGCACTTCCAGTCGGGCAGGCGAGGGGATGCCCATCTCTCGGCGTCTCCGGCGTTCTTCGTGCCGGCTGCGCGGCACCGGGTGTCCGCGGCCGCGTCACCAGACCGGCTGCTCGGCCACCTTCTCCAGCAGGAAATCCCGGAACACCGATACCCGCTTGCTGGCCCTGAGCTCCGACGGATAGACGAAATAGGCGGTGAAGCTGGGCCCTTCCAGATCGGCCAGCAGGCGCCGCAGCCGGGCGCTGGAGCTCGCCAGATAGTCGGGCAGGGAGGCCAGCCCCACCCCCCGCTCGGCCGCCCGCAGCATGCCGTAGACGTTGTTGATCTTGACGGTCGCCCGCCGCGGCGGCTGCTCGTCGCGGGCGCCTCGGCCCGCCTGCAGGATCCAGTTCAGACTGGCGACCGGCGGCGGCCATTCGTCGCCGTAGGCGATCAGCCGGTGGTGGTCGAGATCCTCCGCGGTGCGGGGTTCGCCGTATTTCTCGAGGTACTCCGCGGCCCCGTAGATGTGGGTGTGGACGGTCATCAGCCGTCGCTGCACGAGATCCGGATGCCGCGGCCGCTGCAGCCGGATGGCGACGTCCGCCTCGCGCATCACGAGGTCGAGATCGGTGTCGGTGACGACGAGGGTGAGGGTGATCTCCGGATAGCGCTCGCAGAACTCGGCCAGATGCGAGGCCAGCCAGACGGTGCCGAGCCCGACCGTGGTGTTGACCCGGAGATGACCCACGGGCTTGTCCCGGCTCTCGCCGATGGCGGTCTCGACGCCCGCCATGCGCCGGGCCACCTCGCGGGCCGTCTCCAGGAGGAGTTCGCCCTGTTCGGTGAGCACGAGGCCGCGGGCGTGGCGGTGGAACAGGGTGACCCCGAGGTCCTCCTCGAGGGCGCCGATCTGGCGGCTGATGGCGGACTGGCTCAATCCGAGACGTTCGGCGGCGCGGGTGAAGCTGCCGGCCTCGGCGACGGCCAGGAAGACGCGCACACGGTCCCAGTCCAGCATGAACGATCCCTTCGTCCATTGCGGCCGGGACGAACCTAGCCGGGTTGATCGAGCCCCGCCAGATAGCGCTCCGCCTCGAGCGCCGCCATGCAGCCCGTGCCGGCGGCCGTCACGGCCTGCCGGAAAATCTTGTCCTGCACGTCGCCGGCGGCGAACACCCCCGGGACACTGGTGCGGGTGCTGTCCGGCGCGGTGGCGATGTAGCCCTCGGCATCCATCTCCAGCTGGCCGCGGAAGAGCTGCGTGGCCGGATCGTGGCCGATGGCGATGAACACCCCTTCCACCTCGAGGGTGGAGAGGGCGCCGCTCTTGACGTTGCGGACCCGCACGCCGGTCACCCGCAGCGGCTCCTCCTCGCCCAGGATCTCGTCCACCACATGGTCCCACAGGACCCGCACTTTCGGATTGGCGAGCAGCCGCTCCTGCAGGATGCGCTCCGCCCGCAGCTGGTCGCGGCGATGGATCAGGGTCACGCTGCGACACATGTTGGCGAGGTAGAGCGCCTCCTCGACCGCGGTGTTGCCGCCGCCCACCACCGCCACGTCCTTGCCGCGGAAGAAGAAGCCGTCGCAGGTGGCACAGGCCGAGACCCCGTGGCCCTGGAACCTGCGTTCGCTGTCGAGCCCGAGCCAGCGGGCGACGGCGCCGGTGGCGATCACCAGACTGTCGCAGGTCACCGTCAGCCCGCCGTCGGTCTCGGCGACCATCGGCCGGGCCGACAGATCGACCCGGGTGACGAGATCGAACAGCAGCTCGGCGCCGCAGTTCTCGGCCTGCTTGGCCATCTGCTCCATGAGCCAGGGGCCCTGCACCGGTTCCGCGAAGCCCGGGTAGTTCTCGACCTCGGTGGTGATGGTGAGTTGCCCGCCCGGCTGCAGGCCCTGGATCATGAGCGGGCCGAGACCGGCCCGGGCGGCGTAGATCGCCGCCGTGCAGCCGGCCGGACCGGAGCCGATGATCAGCACCCTGACGTGGCGCGTGGTCGCCATGCTCGCTCTTCTCCCTCCCGATTCCCTCCCGATGGGTCGGTCGTCGCCGCGCCGTCTCAGCCGTAGCGCACCTCGAGGATCTCGAAGTAGCGCATGCCGCGCGGCGTACTGACCTCGACGTGGTCGCCGGCCTCCCTGCCGATCAGCGCCTTGGCCAGCGGCGAGCTGACGGACAGGAGGCCGCTCTGGATGTCGGCTTCCTCGGGGCCGACGATGCGGTAGGTCAGCTCCTCCTCGGTCTCCTCGTCCACGAGCCGCACCTCGGCGCCGAACATGATCTTGCTGCCGGAGAGGTTCTTGACGTCGATCACTTCGGCGCGCGACAGCTTGTCCTCGAGCTCCATCACCCGGCCCTCGATGAAGCTCTGCCGCTCGCGCGCGGCGTGATACTCGGCGTTCTCGGACAGATCGCCGTGCTCGCGGGCGGTGGCGATGGCCTTGATGACGGCCGGCCGCTCCTCGGTCTTGAGGCGCTTGAGTTCGGCCGCGAGCCGCGCGTAACCTTCCGGAGTCATCGGGATCCTGTTCGCCATGACCGGCAATGTCCTAACGCTGCCGACGGAAAAGCCGTTGCGGGAGAAGCGGTCGAGCGGACGCGCCGCTCACGACTTTATCGCCTCCAAATAGGATTGCAACGGCGCCACGTCGAGCTCGCCCGCCCGCAGCCGCCGCAGCGCATGGACCACCGCCCGCGCCCCGGCGAGGGTGGTGTAGTAGGGCACCCCCGAGACCAGGGCCGTGCGCCGCAGACTGTAGCTGTCCCTGACCGCCTGCCGGCCGTGGGTGGTGTTGATGACGAGGGCGATCTCGCCGTCCTTGATGAGATCGACGATGTGCGGCCGGCCCTCGTAGACCTTGTTGACCACCTCGACCGCGAGCCCGGCGGCCTCGAGGGTGGCGGCGGTGCCGCGGGTCGCCACCAGCGCGTAGCCGAGCTCGGAGAGATCGCGGGCGATCGGCACCAGGCCGCGCTTGTCGCCGTCGCGCACCGAGACGAAGACCCGTCCCGATTCCGGCAGATCGTTGCCGGCCGCGATCTGCGATTTCAGGAAGGCGGTGCCGAAATCGCGGTCGAGGCCCATCACCTCGCCCGTGGACTTCATCTCCGGACCCAGCAGGAGATCGACGCCCGGGAAGCGGGCGAAGGGGAAGACCGCCTCCTTGACCGCCACATGGCCGAGCTCGCGGGGGTGCAGGCCGAAGCTCCCGAGGCGCTCTCCGGCCATCACCCGGGCGGCGATCTTGGCGATGGGCGCGCCGATGGCCTTGGCCACGAAGGGCACGGTGCGGCTCGCCCGCGGATTGACCTCGAGGATGTAGACCGTGTCGTCCTTGATCGCCATCTGCACGTTCATGAGCCCGCGCACCTCGAGCGCCCGGGCGAGGGCTTCGGCCTGGCGCCGGATCTCGGCCACGATCTCCGGCGCCAGCGAATGCGGGGGGATGGCGCAGGCGCTGTCGCCGGAATGGATGCCGGCCTCCTCGATGTGCTCGAGGATGCCGGCCACGAACACCTGCTCCCCGTCGGCCACCACGTCGACATCGACCTCGACGGCATCCTCGAGGTAGCGGTCGAGCAGCACCGGTCCCAGCTCGGAGGCCCGCGAGGCCTCGGCGAAGAAGCCCTCGAGTTCGGTCCGCGAATAGGCGATGCGCATGGCCCGCCCGCCCAGCACGTAGGAGGGGCGGATCATCACCGGCAGGCCGATGCGGTCGACCTTGGCCAGCGCCTCCTCGAGGCTGGTGCAGATGTCGTTCTCCGGCTGCCGCAGCCCGAGGCGCCGCAGGAGCTGCTGGAAGCGGTCGCGGTCCTCGGCGAGATCGATGGCGTCCACCGCCGTGCCCAGTACCGGGATCCCGGCCCGTTCCAGATCGTGCGAGAGCTTGAGCGGCGTCTGGCCGCCGAGCTGGACGATCACGCCGAGAAGCTCGCCGCGTGTGGCCTCGATGCGGCAGATCTCGAGCACGTCCTCGCTGGTCAGCGGTTCGAAGTAGAGACGGTCGGAGGTGTCCGGATCGGTGGAAACGGTCTCCGGGTTGCAGTTGACCATGATGGTCTCGATGCCGGCGTCGCGGAGACCGAAGGCGGCGTGGACGCAGCAGTAGTCGAACTCGATCCCCTGGCCGATGCGGTTGGGGCCGCCGCCGAGGATGATCACCTTGCGGCGGTCGCCGGGCGCGCTCTCGTCCTCGGCCGGCTCTCCCTCCGCCGACGGCGGCTCGTAGCTGCTGTACATGTAGGGGGTCCGGGCCGCGAATTCGGCGGCGCAGGTATCCACCCGCTTGAACACCGGATGCACGCCGAAGTGCCGGCGCAGGGCCCGCACCTCGCGCTCGTCGACACCGGCGAGGCGGGCGAGGCGGGCATCGGAGAAGCCGTCGCTCTTGAGGGCGAAGAGCGCCTCCGCGCTGCGGGGCAGTCCCCTCGCGCGGATCTCCCGCTCGGTCTCGACGAGCTCGCGGATCTGCTCGAGGAACCAGGGATCGAAGCGGCAGGCGCGATGGACCTCGGCGACATCGAGGCCGCAGCGGAAGGCCTGGGCCACCACCCGAAGCCGATCCGGGGTGGGGCGCGCGAGGGCCGCCCGCAGCGCCTCGCGATCGACGGTGCCCTCGCCGCCGGGGATGGCGATCTCGTCGAGGCCGGTGAGGCCGGTTTCGAGGGAGCGCAGCGCCTTCTGCAGCGCCTCCTTGAAGCTGCGGCCGATGGCCATCGCCTCGCCCACCGACTTCATGGAGGTGGTGAGCACGGGCTCGGTCTCGGGGAACTTCTCGAAGGCGAAGCGCGGCGCCTTCACCACCACATAGTCGATGCTGGGCTCGAAGGAGGCCGGGGTGACGCCGGTGATGTCGTTCTGGATCTCGTCGAGGGTGTAGCCGACGGCGAGGCGGGCGGCGACCTTGGCGATGGGAAAGCCGGTCGCCTTGGAGGCCAGCGCCGAGGAGCGCGACACCCGCGGGTTCATCTCGATGATCACCATCCGCCCGCTGTCCGGATCGATGGCGAACTGGACGTTGGAGCCGCCCGTATCCACGCCGATCTCGCGCAGCACGGCGATGGCCGCGTCGCGCATGCGCTGGTATTCCTTGTCGGTCAGGGTGAGGGCGGGGGCGATGGTGATCGAATCGCCGGTGTGGATGCCCATCGGATCGAGGTTCTCGATGGAGCAGACGATGATGCAGTTGTCCGCCCGATCGCGGACCACCTCCATCTCGAACTCCTTCCACCCCAGCACCGATTCCTCGACCAGGATCTCGCCGATGGGCGAGGCCTCGAGCCCGGCCGCCGCCAGCTGCTCGAACTCTTCGCGGTTGTAGGCGACGCCGCCGCCGGTGCCGCCCAGGGTGTAGGAGGGGCGGATGATGGCCGGAAGGCCCACCTCGGCGATGCCGGCGCGGGCCTCGTCGAGGCTGCGGGCCACGACGCTGCGGGGCATGTCGAGACCGATGCGGGCCATCGCCGCCCGGAACTTCTCGCGGTCCTCGGCCTTCTCGATGGCCTCCAGCGAGGCCCCGATCAGCCGGCAGCCGTGGACCTCGAGGACGCCGCTGCGGGCGAGGTGGCGGGCGACGTTGAGGGCCGTCTGTCCGCCCATCGTCGGCAGCAGCGCGTCGGGACGCTCGCGGGCCACGATCTTGGCCACCAGCTCGGGCGTGATGGGCTCGATGTAGGTCGCGTCCGCCACCTCCGGATCGGTCATGATGGTGGCGGGATTGGAATTCACGAGCACCACCCGGTAGCCCTCGGCCTTCAGGGCCTTGCAGGCCTGGGTGCCGGAATAGTCGAACTCGCAGGCCTGGCCGATGACGATCGGCCCGGCGCCGATCACCAGGATGGAACGGATGTCGGTGCGTCTGGGCATCTGTTCTCAGGTCGCGGTCCGGCGGACGGTGTCGAGAAAGCGCCGGAACAGATAGTGGGCATCCATCGGTCCGGGCGAGGCCTCGGGATGGTACTGCACGGAAAACACGGGGCGTCCGCGGAGGCGGATGCCCTGGATGGTGCCGTCGAAGAGCGAACGATGGGTGACCTCGATCGCGGGCGGCAGCCCCTCGTCGGCGATCGCGAAGCCGTGGTTCTGGCTGGTGATCTCCACCTTGCCGGTAGTGAGATCCTTGACCGGATGGTTGGCGCCGTGATGGCCGAAGGGCATCTTGGTGGTGCGGGCACCCAGCGCGATGCCCAGCATCTGATGGCCGAGGCAGATGCCGAACAGCGGCACCCCGTGCTCCAGCAGGCGGCGGATCTCGGGCACCGCGTACTCGCCGGTGGCGGCGGGATCGCCCGGACCGTTCGAAAGCACCACGCCGTCGGGGGCGAGGGCCAGCACCTCCTCGGCGCTCGTGGTGGCCGGCACCACCGTGACCCGGAAACCGGTCGCCACCAGCGAGCGCAGGATGTTGCGCTTGACTCCGTAGTCGAGGACCACCGCGTGCGGCCCGTCGTTGTCCACCTCGCGGTAGCCCTCGGGCCAGGACCAGCGGGTCTGCCGCCATTCGTAGCGCTGGCGGCAGCTCACCTCGCGCGCGAGGTCCATGCCGACGAGGCCGGGCCAGGCGGCCGCCTCCCGCGCCAGTGCCGCGATGTCCGGCTCGCCTCCGGGCCGGTACTCGATGGCCGCGTTCTGGGCCCCCCGGTCGCGCAGGAGGCGGGTCAGACGGCGGGTGTCGACGCCGGTGACGGCGGTCACGCCGTACCGTTCCAGCCAGTCCTCGAGGGTGCTGCGGGCACGCCAGTTGGAGGGTGCCGGCAGGGGGGCGCGGGTCACCATGCCGCGGGCCACCGGTTCGCCGGCCTCCACATCCTCCTCGTTGGCACCGACGATGCCGATGTGGGGGAAGGTGAAGGTGATGATCTGGCCGGCGTAGGAGGGGTCGGTGAGGATCTCCTGATAGCCGGTCATGGCCGTGTTGAACACGAGCTCGCCCACCCGCCGGCCGGCGGCGCCGGCACCGAAGCCGCGGAACACCGTGCCGTCCTGCAGCACCAGCGCAGCGTCGGGACGGCGCTTTCCGGGATGAGGCATGACGGGACTTTATCCGATGGCGCAGCACAAGGATCGCGGCGGGGCGGCCCCGTCGTCGATCGGCGGGCTTTTACCATGCCCTTTTCGCGCGTCAAGGCGCACTTCCCCGCCGGATACCCCTTGCGCAGCGCCCGCCGAGGGACGATCTTGTGCGCCGATCGACGACCCCGGTACGGGCGCCGATCGACGGATCGACATCAGCTCGAGGTGTGCCGTGCTGCGTGAACGCTTGCAGGCGGCTTTGAAAGAGGCCAGCGAAAAGGGCGAGAGCCGGGCGGCGGCGACCCTGAGGCTGGTTCTGGCGGCACTCGACGAACGCGACCGCAGCGCCCGCGAGGAGGGCGGACGGGAGGGAGTCGACGACGAGGCCATCCTCGCCATGCTGCGCGAGATGATCGAACAGCGGCGGGCGGAGATCGCCCGCTGCGAGGCCTGCGCGCGTCTCGAGGAGGCGGAGCGCGAGGCCGAGGAGATCGCGGTGCTCGAACGCTTCCTGCCGCCCCAGATGAGCGAGGAGGAGATCGCCCGGGCCGTGGAGGCCGCGATCGACGAGCTCGAAGCCCATTCGCTCAAGGATACGGGCAAGGTGATCGCCGCTCTCAAGTCGCGCTTCAACGGCCACATGGATCTGGGCCGTGCCAAGCGGATGGTCTGCGAGCGGCTGGACAGCTGCCGGCAGGCCTCGGCCGGCCGATCCTAGGGCGGACCCGCGGCGGGTCCGGGACGGGGGGCGGAGTGGTCCGGAGGGGCGAGGGTTCGCTGGAGGCCTTCAAGGCCCGTCTGCCGCTCGCGGAGATCGTGGGGCGCCACGTGCGTCTGACCCGGCGGGGGCGCGAACTCGTGGGCCTGTGCCCGTTCCACAAGGAGAAGACCCCCTCCTTCACGGTGGCCGAGGACAAGGGCTTCTATCACTGCTTCGGCTGCGGCGCCCACGGCACCGCGGTCGATTTCGTCATGAATCTCGAGGGCGTGGGGTTCTCGGAGGCGATCGCGCGGCTGGCGGAGATGACCGGCATCCCGCCCCCCGAACGCGCCGCCCCCTCGGAGCCGCCTCCCGATCCCGGTCTCGCCGAGGCCTGCGCCGCGGCCCTCCGGTTCTTCCGCCGCACCCTCGAGGGCGAGGAGGGGGCGCCCGCACGCGCCTACCTCCGCGATCGCGGCATCCGCCCGGAGACCGTCCGTCTGTTCGAGCTCGGTTACGCCCCGCGGGGGCGGGATGCGCTCAAGCGGGCGCTGATCGCGCGGGGGTTCGGCGAGGCACTGCTGCTCGAGGCCGGCCTGCTCGCCCGCCGCGAGGAGACCGGGGAGACCTTCGACCGCTTCCGCCATCGGCTCGTCTTTCCGATCCACGACGGCCGCGGCCGCATCGTGGGCTTCGGTGGCCGGGCGCTGGGCGAGGCGCGGGCGAAGTACCTGAACAGCCCGGAGACCCCCCTCTTCCACAAGGGACGGCTGCTGTTCAACCTGCACCGGGCGGCACCCGCGGCGCGGCGCCGCGGCGAGCTCTTCGTGGTGGAGGGCTACACCGACGTGCTCGCGCTCGCCCAGCTCGACGCCCTGCAGGCGGTGGCGCCTCTGGGAACGGCCCTCACCGCGGATCAGCTGCGGCTGCTGTGGCGGCTGGCGGACGAGCCGGTGCTCTGCTTCGACGGCGACGAGGCGGGCAAGCGGGCGGCCTGGCGGGCGGCCCTCAGGGCACTGCCCCTGCTGGCACCGGGAAAATCGCTGCAGTTCGCGCTGCTGCCGGCGGGGGAGGATCCGGACAGTCTGGCGCGCAAGCGGGGCGAGGCGGCGCTCGCGGTCCTGCGCGAGGGGCTGCTGCCGCTCGTCGATCTGCTGTGGAACTGCGAGACGGCGGCGAGCCCGCCGACGACGCCCGAACGACGGGCGGCCCTCGGGCGCCGCATCCGGGGGCTGCTGAGGGAAATCGGGGATCCCGCGGTGCGCGCCTTCTACGCCGAGGAGTGGCAGGCCCGCCTGCGCGCCCTCGGCCCGTCGCGCGGCGGTTCCCGCCCGCGGGCGGCCGGGTCGCCCGCGCCGCCGCTCGACCCGAGGCGGCTGGAAGCGGAGATGCGGGGCTTCGAGCGGGAGCTGCAGATCCGGCTCCTGCTGCCGGTACTCGAGACTCCCTCGCTGCTCGTCGAGCAGGAGGAAGCCTTCGCCGCGATCGAGCTCTCGGATCCCGAATGCGAGCGGCTGCGGCAGGAAATCCTCGCCTGGTACGCGGAAGCACGGTCTCTTGACGCCGTCGAACTTCGGAACCACTTGTCAAGGCACGGCTTCGACGGACTGATCGAGGAGATGATCGCCGGCGACCCGCGTCCGGAGATCGCCGCTTCGGCGGATCAGGATCTGTTGGCGGACTGGCGGGCGGTGTTGGCGCGCCTCGTACGACTCGCCGCGCAACGGCGTGAGGCCAGGATGATCGACGAGACCCTGCGCAATCGGGAGGGAAGACAGACGACCGCCCGATTGGCCGGTCTCGATCGGTTGCTCAATCCCGTACCGGAGGATGATCCTGATCGGGGCGAGAGGGATCCGCTGCCACCGCGCAGATAGTCTTCGCGGCGCGCGGAGGGTTCCCCTGCCACGGACATCGGCATCGTTCCGGCCGCCCGTCGGCGCGGCCGGACGCGATCGAGGAGGATGACTGCATGGCCAAGACGAAGCAGGCCCGGTCCACCGCGTCGGCGGCGAACAAGCGCAAGGCAGCGGCCGAAGCCGAGGACGATGTCGCGCGCCTTACCGGCGCGACGCCTGCGCTCAAGCGGGTCCTGACCCAGGCCAAGGAGCAGGGGACGATCGGTCTCGACGAGCTCAACGCCGCCCTGCCGCCCGACGTCTCGCCGGAGCAGATCGACGAGCTGATCATGGGGCTCGAGGCGCGGGGCATCACGGTGGTGCGGAGCGAGGCCGAGGGTGCCGGTGCGGCGACCGGAACGCCGGCCGCGCGGGCCGACGCCCCGGCCGGAGAGGCCGTCGAGGAGGACGTCGAGGGCGAGGCCGGTCGGGCCATCGAGGAGGAGGATCTGGGCCGGACCGACGATCCGGTGCGCATGTATCTGCGCGAGATGGGCACCATCGAGCTCCTCTCGCGGGAGGGCGAGATCGAGATCGCCAAGCGCATCGAGGCCGGCCGCAACATGGTGCTGGAGGCGCTGTGCGAGAGCCCGCTCACCATGCGGGCGGTGATCGGCTGGCGCGACGCCATCCGCGACGGGCGGGTGCTGCTGCGGGACATCGTCGATCTCGATGCGACCTACGACGCGGGTCCCGGTGCCGAGGCGGCCAAGCCAGAGACCGAAGGCGAGGAGACGGCCGCGGATGCCGAGAGCGAGAGCGAGGATTTCGACGAGGACACCATGTCCCTGTCGGCGCTCGAGGCGCGGCTGCGGGACGGCGTGCTCGAGACCTTCGACCGCATCGCCGAGGCCTACGAAAGCCTGCGCGAACTGCAGGACGAGCGGCTGAACCTCATCCAGAGCAACCTCGAGGTACCGGCGGAGCTCGAGACGCGCTACCAGCAGGCCAAGAAGACGGTGGTCGAGCTGATGGCGCAGGTACAGCTCAACCAGAACCGCGTCGAGGCCCTGGTCGAGCAGCTGTTCGACATGAACAAGATGTTGCAGAACCTCGAGGGGCGTCTGTTCCGGCTCGCCCAGAGCTGCCGCATCTCGCGGGAGAGTTTCCTCGAGCACTATCTCGGTCAGGAGCTCGATCCCTGCTGGATCGATCGGGTGGCGCAGCTCGAGGAGCGCGGCTGGGCGGAGTTCGTCGAACGGCATCGCGAGGAGATCGAGGCGATCCGGGCCGACATCGCCGGCATCGCCGAGGACACCGGGCTGCGGATCAGCGAGTTCCGGCGCATCGTGCAGACGGTGCAGAAGGGCGAGCGCGAGGCCGGCCGGGCCAAGAAGGAGATGGTGGAGGCGAACCTGCGACTGGTGATCTCGATCGCCAAGAAATACACCAATCGCGGGCTGCAGTTCCTCGATCTCATCCAGGAGGGCAACATCGGCCTGATGAAGGCGGTGGACAAGTTCGAATACCGCCGCGGCTACAAGTTCTCGACATATGCCACCTGGTGGATCCGGCAGGCGATCACCCGCTCCATCGCCGATCAGGCGCGCACCATCCGCATCCCGGTGCACATGATCGAGACCATCAACAAGCTGGTGCGGGCATCGCGCCAGATCCTGCACGAATGCGGGCGCGAGCCGACGCCGGAGGAGCTCGCGCGCAAGCTCAACATGCCCCTCGACAAGGTGCGCAAGGTGCTCAAGATCGCCAAGGAGCCGATCTCCCTCGAGACCCCGATCGGCGACGAGGAGGATTCCCATCTCGGCGATTTCATCGAGGACAAGAACGCGGTCCAGCCGCTCGAGGCGGCCACTCTCTCCAATCTGCGAGAGGCCACCACGCGGGTGCTGGCGACGCTGACCCCGCGCGAGGAGCGGGTGCTCCGGATGCGCTTCGGCATCGGCATGAACACCGACCACACCCTCGAGGAGGTGGGCCAGCAGTTCAGCGTCACCCGCGAGCGCATCCGCCAGATCGAGGCCAAGGCGCTCCGGAAGCTCAAGCACCCCTCGCGCTCGCGCAAGCTGCGGAGCTTCCTCGACACCTGAACCGGCGGCGGGCCGCGGGGGCGGCCCGGTCCCGCTCTTGAGACCTCCCCGGCGGCGACCTATAGCATCCGCGGGCCCGTAGCTCAGCGGTTAGAGCCGGCCGCTCATAACGGTCTGGTCGCAGGTTCGAATCCTGCCGGGCCCACCAGACCGCACCGGCCCTTTCAGGCGACGAATTCCAGCGTCAGTCCGCGCCCGGCGGCGGGCGGCAGCCCGAAGCCGTCGGGGATCCGCCGCACCGGCACCTCCCGCTGCCGCAGCAGAGCCGCCGTCCGCTCGGGATCCTCGACCGCGACCGAGGCCACCGCGAGGCGTGGTGCCGGATGGGGTTCGGCCTCCCCCAGCGTGGGATGGAGCAGAAGCGCGTCCTCCGGTGGGGCGAGGATGATCGGTGCGCCGCCCGTGTGGAAGGTGACGACGCGATCGGTCTCGCTGCGGGCGCCCTCGCCCAGGAGCCGCGTCAGCGCTTCCGTGAGCGACGCCGGATCCTCCACCAGCACGGTACAGCTGCGGAGCGCCCGGGCGCCGTTGGCGTGCCGCAGCCATGCCGGGCGTCGCAGCCGATCGGGCGTGAGATGGTGACAGGCGAACAGGACGAGATCGCCGAGATCGCCCGGATCGGGCATCACGTTCCGGAACCGCAGCTCGCCGTCCCCGTCTTCGATGGCGCGGGCGAGGTCGAGCGGCCCCTCGACGGGAACGCCGGCGGCCCGCCAGGCGGCGGCGGTGGCCTCGGGATCGTCGGTGGCGAGTGCGATGCCGAGGCCTCCCTCGCCGCGCGCCAGGCATTCGTCAAGACGGTGGTGCGCCCCCCCTTCCTCGACCCGCCCGAGCAGTTCGAGGTAGGCTTCCTCGAACATCACGCAGTGGTTGCCGGTGGGCCAGCCGCGATGGCGGCCGCGCGGCGTCACGGTGAAGCCCAGCCGCCGGTAGTCGGCGGCCGCGCCCGCGAGATCGGCCACCGCTACCAGCAGATGGTCGATGCCGCGAAGGTGTCTGTCGAGCGCCATTGCCGGAGGTCCCTCTGTGCCTCTCGTTCTCCCGGCCAGCCGCTGCTAGGGTGCGCCCGAGCGGCCGTTCCGACAAGGTCCGCGGGCGGGAGTCCGAGCCATGCCGACAGGGATCATCTGCGCCATTCCCCAGGAGCTCGCCGAGCTCGAGGCGGCGCTCGTGGCCGAGACGGCCGAGCGTCGGGCCGGCCTCGATTTCCTGCAGGGGCGTCTCGAGGGGCGCGAGGTGGTGCTGGTCGGAGCCGGCATCGGCAAGGTCAACACGGCCATGGTGGCGACGCTGCTGATCGACCGCTTCGGCGCCGATCCCGTGATCTTCAGCGGCGTCGCCGGGGGCCTCGATCCGGAACTCCGCATCGGCGACGTGGTGATCGCCGATCGCACGGTCCAGCACGACGCCGGGGTCATCGAGGGCGAGCGGCTGCGAACCTACCAGGCGGGTCACGTGCCCTTCTTCAATCCCACCGACCGGCTCGGCTACGCCGTCCCGGCGCGGCTCCTCGCACGCGTGCGCGAAGCCCTCGAGGGGTTCGCGCTGCCGCCTCTGTCGGCCCGCGCCGGGGGCGAGGGCAGGCGGCCGCGCATCGTCTACGGCACCATCCTCTCGGGGGATCAGTACATCCATTGCGAGGCCACGCGCGAACGGCTCTTCCGCGAGCTCGGCGGCCGCGCGGTGGAGATGGAGGGCGGCGCGCTCGGCCAGGTGTGCGAGGCCTTCGGCGTCGGCTGGCTGGACATCCGGGCCCTGTCCGATCTCGCCGGCGGCAACTCCCGCTTCGACTTCGCCGCCTTCGTCGAGGAGGTGGCGGCGAGCTCGGCCACCATCCTGCGGCAGCTGCTGCCGTATCTGTGAGCGGCTCAGGGGCAGGACCGGCAGTCGGGACCGATGCCGTCGCGGCGCAGCTCGAGATCGAGGATGTCGAGCCGCCGTTCGATGTTGCGCAGCCGCGCGTCCGTGGTTTCCAGCAGGAGGCACAGCCGGAAGGCGTCGCTGTCGGGGACGAAGCCCCGCTGTTCGCAGCTCGTCCGGATCTCCTGCTCGAAGGCCGCCCGCTGATCGGCAGCACTCTGGCAGGCGGCCAGCAGCGCGGTTCCCATGGCGGTCGCCAGCGTCTTCAGGAGGATGGCCACGGTTCCGAGATCTCCTCCGGTCGGGGTCGGGCGCCGGGCGGCTGCGGGACGCGCTCGCTGCCGATGTAGAGGATGCCCAGGATCCGTTCGTTCTCGGCCAGCCCGAGCCCCCGGCGCACGCCCGCACTGGCCGCGGGACGGCCGCTCGCCCATTTGGAGGCGAAACCCAGGGCGTGGGCGGCCACGAGCAGGTTCTGCACCGCCGCGGCCGCGGCGGCGATCTGCTCGTGTTCGGGGATCTTCGGATGGTCCGGTTGAAGGCGCAGCACGGCCACGAGCACGAGCGGCACCCGCTCCGGATTGCTGCGCTGCTTCTCGAGCTCGGCTTCGGGAATCCCCGGCACCTCGGCGCGCAGCGCCTCGGCGAACAGCCGCCCGAGCGCCTTTCGACCCTCGCCGCGCACGACGAGGAAGCGGAAGGGGCGGAGACGGCCGTGATCGGGTGCCGCCGCGGCGGCTTCCAGCATCCGGCGCAGCGCCGCCTCGTCCGGCCCCGGCTCGCCCATCTTCACGGGCGGCGTGGTGTGGCGGCCGAGAAGGGCGGTGAGTGCGTCCATGGTCGTCTCGCAGGGACTGGGGGTCGGGTCCGGGGCGGGTCAGGGTAGCCGCGCGACGGCATCCGTCAATACGGCCGCCGGCATCCACGAGTGCCGCCGGGGCCGCGGCCGGGGCACGCTTTGCCGCTTGATAGTGCGGCGCAGGAGAGTCATGCTGCGTTGCAGAAGAGCCGCTGCCGGCGGAGCCGGCGGCCACGGGCGGTTCGAAGGAGTGTTGGATGTCGCAGCACGGCTACTTCATCGAGGATCTGGAGGTCGGCATGTCCGCGGTGTTCGGCAAGACGATCACCGACGCGGACATCCTGATGTTCGCCGGGGTCTCCGGCGACACCAATCCGGTGCATCTCAACGAGGAGTTCGCCGGCGAGACCCCCTTCAAGGGGCGCATCGCCCACGGCATGCTCACCGCCAGCCTCATCTCCACCGCCATCGGCACCAAGCTTCCCGGCCCGGGCTGCATCTACATCAGCCAGTCGATGCGTTTCCGTGCTCCCGTGCGGGCCGGCGATACCGTGACCGCGCGGGTCACCATCACCGAACTCGATCCCGAACGGCGGCGCGTGCGCCTCGAAACCGTCTGTCTGGTGGGCGGCGAATCGGTGCTCGACGGCGAAGCGCTGGTCATGGTCCCGCGCCGTCCGCGCAGCTGAACCCGGCCGGGACGCGGCTCCCGGATGGCGCTTTACAGAGCCGCGCCCGCGTGAAACAAACGCCGCCATGCGTATCTTCCGAGGCTTCGAAGCGGTTCCGGAGGCCCTCAGGGGCGCCTGCCTGGCGATCGGCAATTTCGACGGCGTCCATCGCGGCCACCGGGCGGTGATCGCGGCGGCGGCGGAGATGGCGCGCGCGCGTCGCCGGCCGTTCGGCGTCCTCACCTTCGAGCCCCACCCGCGGGAAGTGCTGGATCCGGAGCGGGCGCCGGCGCGGCTCAGCACCTTCGCCCGCAAGGCCGAGCTGCTGCGCGATCTGGGGGTGGAAATCCTGTTCGTGCTGCGCTTCGGCCCCGGGCTGATGCGGCTCTCGGCCGGGCAATTCGTTGAGCGGGTCCTGCTCGGCGCCTACGCCGTCGCCGGCGTCGCCACCGGTGAGGATTTCCGGTTCGGTCATCGCCGCGCGGGCGATGTGGCCCGGCTCCGGGAACTCGGCGCCGCCCGGGGCTTCGCCGTGCGGGCGGTGCCCAAGCTCGTGGTGGAGGGTGCGGTCTGTTCCTCGACCCGGATCCGCGCCGCGCTGGCGGCGGGCGACGTGCGTCTCGCATCGCGCCTTCTGGGGTATGCCTTCGAGGTCCGTGGCGGCGTGGTTACGGGCGATCGTCGGGGGCGCGAGCTCGGCTATCCGACCGCCAACGTCCGGCCGGTCGGGCGGCGGCCGCTGCTGCCCGGCAACGGCATCTACGCGGTGCGCGCGGCGGTGCGCGAGGTTCCGGGCTGGCGCTGGCATCCGGCGGTGGCGAGCCTCGGCGTCCGCCCCACCTTCGGCGGTGGCGAGGTGGTGCTCGAGGTCCATCTCCTGGACGGGGAGCGCGACCTCTACGGCCGCCGCCTGCGGGTCGCCTTTCTCGAGCGGCTGCGGGAGGAGCGCCGCTTTCCGAGCATCGAGGCCCTCAAGCGGGAAATGGCGCGCGACTGTGCCCGCGCCCGCGAGATCCTCGCTTTGACGACCGTCTCCTGACCAGCGAAAATCGGGCCATGTCCAAGGATTACCGCCATACCGTCTTTCTCCCGAAGACCGAATTTCCCATGCGGGCGAACCTGCCGCAGCGGGAGCCCGGGATGGTGGAACGCTGGAACCGGATCCGCCTCTTCGCCCGCATGCGGGAGGCGGCGCGGGGGCGGGAGAAGTTCATCCTCCACGATGGGCCGCCCTACGCCAACGGCCATCTGCACATGGGCACCGCCCTCAACAAGATCCTCAAGGACGTGATCAACCGCAGCCAGCAGATGCTGGGGCGGGATGCGGTCTACGTGCCGGGCTGGGACTGCCACGGCCTGCCCATCGAATGGCAGGTGGAGCAGCAGTACCGCAAGCGCGGCAAGGACAAGGACGCCGTACCCATCGTCGAGTTCCGCAAGGAATGCCGGGCCTTCGCCTCGAAATGGATCGCGGTGCAGAAGCAGGAGTTCATGCGGCTCGGAGTGGTCGGCGACTGGGACAATCCCTACACGACGATGGCCTACGACGCCGAGGCCGTGATCTACCGCGAGCTGGGCAAGTTCCTGATGTCCGGCCAGCTCTACCGCGGCAAGAAGTCGGTGATGTGGTCGGTGGTGGAGAAGACGGCCCTGGCCGAGGCCGAGGTGGAGTATCACGACGTCACCTCCACCACCATCTGGGTGCGCTTTCCGCTCACCAGGCCCTCCCGTCCCGAGCTCGAGGGCGCGGCGGCGGTCATCTGGACCACCACTCCCTGGACCATCCCCGCCAATCGCGCCGTCGCCTACGGCGAGGACATCGACTATGCGCTCCTCGAAGTCGCGGAGGTCGCGGCCGGCAGCCTCGCCCGGCGGGGGGAGCGCATCCTGGTCGCGGAG
>Ga0256830_1000125_pt1 | contig 67403 bp, 58 predicted proteins | sample 128326metaG_FD_190537 | JGI IMG/M metagenome (GOLD analysis project Ga0256830, IMG submission 190537) | Hydrothermal vent microbial communities from Lau Basin, Pacific Ocean - 128-326 | ecosystem: Environmental > Aquatic > Marine > Hydrothermal vents | place: Pacific Ocean: Lau Basin | collected... | reverse complement strand
AAAAGCTCTTTCCCCGTATTTTCGTCCACCAGGAACAGGTTGATTCCTGCCTTTTCTACAGTTTGGCCCTCGGAAGCGGATGCAGAAGCGGCTTCCAGCTTGAAGCCAAGGCTAATGGTAGTATCGCCCTGCTTTATCTCTATAGGGGGGCTTTTGAGAGAAGAATCGGGATTCAGCACCATGAAACCCGGTTCTATCCGCCAGTCGCCTGAAAGCTCGAAGTTCTTAGGCTCTAAAGTCCCGTCGAAGCCCTCGGCAAGTATCAATCTGTTTCCATATTCTTCCTTCAGGGAGTTTGCCAGTATATTGGAATCAACCGAATTTCTTCCGGACTGATCTTTATAGTAAACCTTAATTTCATGTATTGTGCCGGAAAAACCGTCATCTCCTCCGATTACGCTGTAGAGCTGTCCCGTTGGTTCATAGGCTTGCCCGGTTATGTTTCCCGCAGCCTTTTGTTCGCCATCTACAAACCAGATGATCCTGTAGTAGGAGTCCTCGGGCAGAAATGAGAGCGACAGCTTAAAGTTATCCCCTTCCGGAATCATCCCGATGCCTGAGATTAGTGTCATAATCTTCATGTCACTTCCAAGTAGAGACACAGAAGGTGTTCCGTCTTCGCCGAAAAAGACTCTGATAATGCTCTTGGACGACTGGGAATCGGGATCATTCTCATAGACCGTTACAAGGCTTGCATTTTTCTCTTGCCTTACACCGGAGAGGTCAAAAGTAATGGTAAAAGGTTGATATTTTCCACCGGATACCGGAATTATGCCATAGTTGAGCTTGAATCCCGAACCCTTTTCGAGGGTGTAGCCTGTTTGCCTTCCCTCCTCCGGTGGTAACGGGTTTCCGATCTTGGTGATTCCGCCACCTCCCTCACTGACGGTTGCAGCGTCCCCTTCTTCGCCTCCTGAGTTGGCAGTGTCGGAGGCGGGAGAAGATGTGCCGGAAAGTTTCGCAGCGCTACCGTAATCTACCGGTTCCGAGGTAAAGAATATCCTGCTGTAATAACTCGTTTCATGTTCCCTCTGAGACACGTACATCTCTGAAGTCAAGTAAACTGGAGATGCAAAGTTGAAATCCTCTCCTTCCACAGGTTTGTAGGGAAAGAGCTCTACCTTTATGGAATAAACGCCCGGCTTCTTTGGAGCGTCAATTGTAATACTGTTCAAGCCCTCGCTCAAGCTTCCCTTTGCAATAAGAGAACCGTCCCTTGTCCACCTCAGGTACGGATCTGATCCCTCCGGGATATCGAGCAATGCCTCGAGGTGTACCTCGGCCTCAGGAAAGATTACAGGAGGGAAGGACTGGATATCGGTAACTTTGTAGTTTCCCGATACATAGAAGAAGGTGGTGGACGATTCACTTATCGTGGCCCCGTCTCTAAGTACATCGATGGTGAGCCTGTACTGTCCGCTCTCCAGTTCTCCGAGATCGAGTTCCATCGGTTCATTGAAGAGAGGTGATTCTACCGTTTTGTTATTCACCTCGCCCGTTTCCAGGTTCTCCAGACTTATGGAAAGACTTACAGTGCCGTCTGCCTGTTCCTCCGAAGGGGGGTAGAGTACCTTGAAAGTAACGGAATTGCCCGGCTTAAGGAAATCACCGTCCTTTACAGATTGTATATCTACACTGACTCCTGTACTATTCGTTGGTGAGAGCAGAGAGGTATCACTGCACGAGGATATCAGGATTATTACGGAAGTTGCTATGAGGAAAAAAAGTGTTTTTTTCATCCAGTTACAATATTACCACAGTTTCAGCATAAATCAAGTGATATCTCTTTCTGATATAAGCAGAATTTCTTGGAATAAAAACTGCTTTAAAATTGAATTTCAAATTTGATTGAAATTCATCTTGATTTTTTTCACCTACCGTAATAATATGCATGTTGATGAAACGAATCTCTTACTGGTATCTCGGACTCACCTTTGTCATGGTAGTATGGGCTACCGTTTATCCTGTTACCAAAATAGTGGTAAGAGACGTGGACCCGCTAATAATATCATTGCTGAGGTATGTGATAGGCGTAGTTCCCATGGTACCCTTCTTCATCGTAGAGATCAGAAAGAGAGATGCTTCGCCAGGGCCGGGAGACATGTTAAAGATGTCCTTTCTTGGAATTCTTGGGGTAACCTTCTTTGCACTCTTCCTGTTTTACGGTATCAAATTTTCAACGGCATCCAATGGTTCACTTCTTGCCAATACCCAACCGATATTCACCACGCTCTTTGCCCCTCTTCTTATAAGTGAAAAATTCTCCGTATCAAGGATCATCGGTGCCTTTGCAGGTGTGGTTGGCATAGCTGTTATTGTTACGGACGGTAATCTGGCACAATTCCTTACCTTTTCCAGTGCCCATTTTCTGGGAAACCTTCTCCTCGTAGGTTCTGCAATTTCCATAAGCATATACTCGATTTTTCTCAAAGGTTTTGTCAGGAAGTACGGAGGTTTGATTCCGACATTCATTACTATGCTTTCCGGTTCCTTTTTCCTTGTAATTTCAATATTGATATTTCACGGCGATTTCAGTGGTCTCACACGAATAGCGCCTCTAAACTGGCTTGCGCTTCTGTACGTTGGAATAATTGGTACGGCCATCGTTTACCTGATCTTCAACAGGGCACTTGGTGCGGTCGGTGTGGTGCGCTCCACCGGTTTCAAGTTGATGATACCTCTCTTCGGAGTGTTGTTTTCGATTTTGATGCTGGGAGAGAAGCCTGATATCTACTACGTTACAGGTGCCGTAATAGTTATAGCTTCCATATACTTTATACAGAAGCCACCAGTTGTGAAAGGGGGGAGGGAAACTTTAAAGGGTAAGGTTTCGAAGGCCTCCGGAGAGGAGATTCAGGAAAGCGTAGAGGTAAGAAATATAAGTGAGGAAACCATAAAGCATACTCTAAAGCATACAATATGAGAGCATATAATAATTTCAAGGAGGATGGCAGTGAAATATGCTGATAGCTTCAAAGAGATGGAAGACAAGGGTTTCGATATCGGGCAGGCGGTAGCCGAAGCAAACCGTTGTCTTCTCTGTTACGATCCACCATGTTCGAAGGGTTGCCCTGCAGAAACTGACCCGGGAACGTTTATCCGTAAACTGCGGTTAAGGAATGTTACCGGCGCGATTCGCACGGTAAAGACAAACAACATACTGGGTGGAGCATGCGGAGTACTATGTCCTACTCCGTTACTCTGCGAGAAAGAATGCAGCGCCACGGAGATAGACAGGCCAATACAGATAGGGAGAATTCAGAGATTTCTCATTGAGCACTCATGGGAGCTGGGTTTCCAACCACTTGAAAGGGCAGGGGAAAAGAAGAAGGAGAAGGTCGCCGTCGTAGGTTCTGGACCAGCCGGCTTGAGTTGCGCGGCAGAATTGGCCAAGGATGGGTACCAGGTTACCATATTCGAGGCAAAGCCGAAACCCGGCGGAGTTCTGAGGTACGGTGTGCCCTCTTACCGGTTTTCCGAGGAATTCCTCGACAGGGAGATTGAGGATGTGAAGTCTCTCGGAGTGGAAATACAGTGTAACCATCCCATTTCAGGCAGGGAAGGTGCCGAAAAACTTCTGAAGGAGGGTTACAGTGCTATTTTCGTTGCTCCCGGCCTCTGGGAGCCCATGCGGCTGAAGAGAGAGGGCAAAGAATTAAAGGGGCTCTTCACAGCCACGGATTTTCTAGCGTCACTTAGAGAGGGAAAGCATGATGAGCTTGGGAAAGAGATAGATGGCAGGGCTGTTGCCGTGATCGGAGGAGGTTCCGTTGCAATCGACTGTGTCGAGGCGGCAAAGAGGCTCGGAGCAAGTGATGTATATCTCGTTTACAGACGATCCTTTGCCCAGATGCCAGCGGAGGAGAGAGAGCGGATCGAGGCCTTACAGACGGGGATCCACTTTCTCCTGTTGAACCAGCCTGTGGATTACGTTGAGTCCGATGGCTCCTTAAAGGGGCTAAAACTTGTGAGGACGAAGCTTGGTGAAGAGGATGCCTCGGGAAGACGACGCCCCGTTGAGATACCGGGTTCGGAATGGGTTTTGGATGTCGGAGTGGTAATAGAAGCGATAGGTTCGAAGCCTGCATCCGATTCGAAGGAATGGTATCCTTCGGTGAAAACCAACGAGAAGGGCCTGATTGTTGCTGACGAGGAAACGAGGAAAACAAATGTAGATGGAATCTTTGCCGGCGGCGATATCGTTAGAGGACCGGCTCTGGTTGTGGAGGCTGTACAGGACGGAAAACTTGCAGCCAGGGCTATAAAAGAATACTTAAGCAAGTAGAATGAGGAGGAATAGTAAGATGTCAGGTAAGGTAGATTTATCAGTAGATTTTTGTGGTGTGAAATTCATTAATCCCTTTATGCTCTCCTCATCACCTGTTTCAAACAGTGCTGAAATGGTGGCCAGGGCCTTTGAAGCAGGCTGGGGTGGTGTTGCTTACAAGACCATCGTAACGGACAGGATTCCCATTATTCACCCTTCTCCGAGAATGCATGGCTATCATTACGGTGACAAGAGGCTCGTAGGGCTTCAGAATGTCGAACAGACATCGGACAGAGGATTAAAGGCAAACCTTCTGGATATAATGTATCTTAAAAAACATTACCCCAAGCATGTGGTAATGGCCAGTATTATGGGATTTTCTAACCAGGAGTGGTACGACCTTGCAAAAGCCGTGACCGATGCAGGTGCCGATATGATAGAGCTCAATTTCTCCTGCCCGCACATGACGGTAGAGGGCTCCGGTGCAAAGGTAGGCCAGGTGCAGGAGCTCGTTCAGAAATTCACGGAAACGGCAAGGAAGGCAAGTAACCTTCCCCTTGTTGCGAAGATGACACCAAATATCACCGACATGAATGAACCTGCAATGTATGCAAAAATGGGTGGTGCAGACGGAATATCTGCCATTAACACGGTAAGGGGAATCTCGGAGATAGGCCTGGACGACTGGGTTCCGAGGCCAAATGTCTATGGCAAGGGTGCCATTAGCGGGTATTCGGGGCCTGCCGTAAAGCCTATCGGGCTTCGATTTATTGCAGAGATGGCGTTGAATGAAGAGCTGGGGCTTCCCCTCTCCGGTATCGGTGGTATAGAGACATGGATAGATGCACTGGAATATTTTCTCGTAGGGGCAACGACAATCCAGGTTACAACGGGAATTATCCACTATGGTTACAGGATAGTGGAGGACATGATTGAAGGACTCTCTGATTACATGGTATCCAGGGGAATCAGCAGGGTAGAGGAACTCGTAGGGAAGGCACTTCCCCATTTGGTAGAGACGGATGAGTTCGATTTGGAAAGCCAGGGAATTACCAATTACGATCTCGACAGGTGTGTAGGTTGTGGGCAGTGTTACATCGTGTGTAATGATTCGGCGGGACAGGCCCTCGAATGGGATGAGGAGAACAGGCGGCCCAGGCTTATCGAAGACAAGTGCCTGAGCTGCATGGTATGTAGTTTCGTGTGTCCCGTTGAAGGACTCATCACCTACAAGCCGATGCCTAAGGGATGGAAGAGACAGGAGACGGTTACCCTTGGGAAGGAACTTGAGAGCCAGTTGAAGCTCTAGTATCTTTAGATATAGGATTTTAATAGGAGGTGTATAGAATGAGTCTGCTTATCAAAAATGGTCTTATCGTATCTTCTACCGGCAGAACGGTGGGAGACGTATATGTAGAAGGTGAGAAGATCAAGGCCATAGGCCGCGATCTCGATTTCAAGGCCGATGAAGTCGTAGATGCTTCCGGAAAGTATGTACTTCCCGGTGTAATCGATCCCCACACTCACCTCGAAATGCCATTCATGGGAACAACGGCCAAGGACGATTACAAGACAGGCACCATTGCTGCTGCTTGCGGAGGTGTGACAACAGTCGTCGATTTCGATCTTCAGAAGAAGGGAGAATCAATACATGACTGCATAGAGAGAAAGAAGGAATGGGCCAGCGGGAAGGTAGCAGTAGATTTCTCCCTTCACCCGGGAATAACTGACCCGAGGCCTGAGATAATAGAAGAGGTAAAGGATGCCGTACTGGAGTACGGGACACCGAGTTTCAAGATATTCATGGTTTACGATTTCAGAGTAGACGATGCCACGATGATAAAGTTGTTAAAGGAGACCAAGAAGTATGGTGGCCTCGTTCAGGTTCATGCGGAGAATTTCTATGTCATCCAGTATATGAACGAGATTCTGGAGAAGGAGGGTAAACTCGAGCCGTATTACCATGCTGTGAGCAGGCCTGTTCTGGCAGAAGAAGAGGCAATTGCCCGTGCGGTGAAGATGGTTGAACTGACAGATTCTAGAATCTACATAGTTCACCTTTCGTCGGGAAGGGGATTGTACAGGGTAAAAGAGGCGCGGGACCAGGGTCTCGACGTATTCGCAGAGACATGCCCACAGTACCTCCTTCTGGATGAGGAGAGGTACAAGGAGCCCGATTTCGGAGGAGCCAAGTATGTTATGTCTCCTCCCATAAGGTCCAAGGAGAACCTCGATGAGCTCTGGGTTGGATTGAAGATGGGGGATCTCCAGGTCGTATCCACAGACCACTGCCCCTTCGACTTCAAGGGCGGAAAGGACATGTTCGGAAAGGACGACTACAAGAAGATTCCCAATGGCGCTCCCGGAATAGAGACACTCCTTATGCTTCTCCATACAGAGGGAGTCGTAAAGGGTCGAATAAGCCTTGAAAGGATGGTGGATGTACTTTCCACCAGCACCGCCAGGATGTTTGGCCTTAAGGATAAGGGGGAGATTGCCCCGGGTAAGGATGCCGATATCGTTGTCTTCGATCCGGAGCAGAAGTTTACCATTACCCAGTCGAAGCTCCACATGAATGTGGACTATACTCCCTATGAGGGAATGGAGATGAGAGGTATGCCTTCCGTCGTCTTCTCCAGAGGAAAGAAGGTTGCCGAGTGGAGGAATGATCACGTAGAATTCGTAGGTGAGCCCGGGTGGGGAAAATTCGTAAAACGTGCTCCCTTTACGGGATTCTAGTTTTTACAAGATTCTAATAAATAACGAGTAAATGAAGGAGTCGGTTGCCTTTTATCCGGTAACCGACTCTTTTTCTATTCTCCTATACTCATCCATCACCCTCTTCCTGTGGTGCTGAAGGTGTTTCTTAAGGACTTTTAAAGCTTCCGTCTTGTTTCTGCCGGCCATTGCTTCCAGAAGTTCCCTGTGCTCTGAAATGCTTGCCCTGCCGACATCGACCCAATCCTGGCCCTTCTCTATCTTTCTGAGAATATCGATAAGAATCTTTGCAACGGAGAGAATGTAGGGGATCCATGGGTTGCCCGATTCCTTGTAGAGGATTTCATGAAAGTAAAAATCGGTTTTCAGAAACGAATCGAAGTCCTTTGCCTTGAGATCCTTCTCCGATGTGTCTATGGCCTTTTTGAGTTCTTTGAGGATATCATCATTTAACTTTTCCATGACATGTTTTATGGCAAGTTCTTCAAGGGCTTCCCTTATCTCGAAAATTGATTCGAGCTCCTGCCAGGTAATCTTTCTTACGTAGTAGCCCTTCCAGTGAACCTTTTCCAGTATTCTGGCCTCTACAAGCTTTGAGAGGGCTTCTCGTACGGACAACCTGCTTACCTGGTACTTCTCTGCCAGTTCCTGGTCGTTTATTCTTTCGCCGGCCTTCCAGTACCCGGAGATTATGCCCTCCTTTATTGCTTCATATACATTTTCTGCCCTGCTTGTTTTCTCGAATAGAGGAGTCAAAAAGTCGTCATTCATGTCGATCTCCATTAAAATTCTTTCAGATACTTTATCTATAATTATAGAATAAAATATTGAATTTTCAAGTTATAAAATTATAAATTTAGACTCTGATATTTTCTATTATCCCGCAAACCTCTTTGGTATCTTCAATGGAAATATTCAAATGTGTTACCATTCGAATCGAATCGTCTCCTGCCTTGCCACAGAGTATACCATTTTCTCTTAAAAGATTCACTATGTTGTCAGGATTTTCTGTCTTGAAATATACGATGTTTGTCTTTACCGCTTTGGTATCTATCTCTGCCCATTCTGTTTGGGAAAGAGAAGCCGCTATCATCGATGCCTTTTCATGATCTTCCTTTATCCTATCGATGTTGTTTTCCAGTGCGTAAATGCCGGCAGCGGCAAGAACTCCCGCCTGCCGCATTCCGCCTCCGAGCATCTTTCTAACCCTCCTTGCCTCGTCTATGAAGGCTGATTCACCGCAGAGGACTGCACCAACGGGAGCTCCAAGCCCCTTGGAAAGGCAGAAGGTAACGGTATCCACGTAACTTGCAATCTCCGATGCCTTCATGTCTGAGGCTACAACTGCATTGAAGAGCCTGGCGCCATCCATGTGAACTTTAAGGGAATGTTCCTCTGCAAAGGAGGCTATTTGTGCAAGGTTTTGCCTCTCATAAAAGGTGCCCCCGGCCAGGTTGTGAGTGTTCTCCACAACTATCATTCTTGTACGTGCCATGTAATAGATGTCGGGCTGAACTTTTCCCTTGAGGAGTTCGGGGGTAAGGATACCGTCATCCGTAACGATGCTCACCGGAAGAGCTCCTGCAATGGAGGAAACAGAGGCGAGTTCGTAGTGAATCATGTGTCCCCTGTAGTCGATGAGCAGTTCGTTTCCTCTTCCGCAGTTTATTATTGCAGGGATGAGGTTTCCCATGGAGCCCGATGTGACGAAAATGGCCTTCTCCTTGCCTGTTATTTCGGCAGCCATTTCTTCCAACCTGTTCACGGTAGGATCCTCGTGGTAAACATCGTCTCCTACTTCGGCTGTGTACATGGCTTTTCGCATTCCCTCATCGGGTTTTGTTATCGTATCGCTTCTTAAGTCATATATCTTCATTTTAACTCCTCTGCTCCTCTGACTCGTTTTCCAGGGCCCTCGCCTTCTTTATTACTCACTTTCTTTATTACCCGGCTTCATTTCGTGCGCTATCATTCCGTCCAGTGCAAGCATTGCCTTCGTAGCCCTTGCCCTTATGAAAATATCGGTTACAGAATTGGTATAGTTTGAGGCTTCTGTGTTTATCTCTACTATGGATGCGCCACTCTCTTTTGCCATGGCGGGTATGAGGCTTGCAGGGTAAACCTCCCCCGTGCTTCCGATTACAAGCATTACATCGCTCTTCTTTGACTCCCTCTCTGCACCTACCGCTGCTTCCGGGGGTATCCCTTCTCCGAAGAAGACAAAGCGCGGCTTTAGAATACCGCCGCAACTGCACCTGGGCGGCATGGTCTTAAATATTGTGCCAGGCTCTTCCTCCTCTACGTTGAAAATCTTACCACATTCAAGGCAGGTCAGTTCCCTCGAGTTTCCGTGATACTCGATTACATTTCTGCTTCCCGCCCGAAAGTGAAGGTTATCGATGTTCTGGGTTATCGTGGCCTTCAATAATCCGGAGTGTTCCCACTTCGCAAGTATCCTGTGTGCCGGATTGGGTTCTGCCCTCTCGAAGTGATCGTAGAATATCTTGCGTATCACCTTCCAGGATTCTTCGGGATGCCTTAGAAAGTAATTTATCTCAAGTATTTGTGGGTTGTACTTGCTCCACAGGCCATTCTCTCCACGAAAAGGCGGAATACCGCTCTCTACGGATATTCCCGCCCCTGTGAATGCCGTTAAATGTGAAGATTTCAGAATGATACTTGCCGCCTCGGCAATACGGGCTTGTAAGTCTGCAGAGCCTGTGGAATCTGAAGCTTTCATGTTATTCCTCGTATGAGAGCTCACTGTCTATGACTACTGCTGCAGGAATGAGCACGATTCTCAGGATGTCTTCCTTCTTTATATCGATGTCAGCCTCTTTGAGAACGTTTATAAAATCTTCCACTCTCTCTTTCTTGTCGACAACCCCGGTAATGAGCATGGAGTACCGTTCCTTCTGCTCCTTCGTCCTTATTATTCCGCTGAATAGGGAAAATTCCTGTTGAAGAACCTTGTCCAGGTTGAAACCCTCGAAGAAGGAGGCTCTCTTGATTCCGCAACTTGTGAATGCGAGGAAAATATCATCCTTGTACTCGCTCTTGAACAGTTGAATTATAAGCAGATACATAATTTCCTCCTCTGACTTATCTTTTCTCTCCTTGGTTTATTTCTCCCGCCCTGCTTAGGCTTATCCTCGTTAGAATGGGGCCTACTATTTCTGTGATGATGGTGGTGAACAGTAGAAGGTTTATGACGATACCTGCCATCTCGATCCCTGCCTGTCCGTACTTGCCTGAGCCGAACTTCTTCTGTACAGCGAGGGAGAGGGCGATTGCAACCCCCACCTGCGGAAGAAGAGAAAAGCCCACATATTTCTTTACAACCCTCGGGGCGCCGCCCAGCATGGCACCGAGTGAGGCCCCTCCGATTTTTCCGGCAAACCTCGCCGCGGTATATATCAATCCTAAGATTCCTATCTTACCTATCAATGTGACATCGAGCCTTGCACCGGCAAGCATGAAGAATAGGGGAAGGAAGATTGGCGAGAAATTCTCCACCGTTTTGTGTGACCTGTTTGCAAGCATCGGATTGGTGTTTGCGAGAAATGCTCCCAATGTCATAACGGAGAGGAGCTCGGATAAGTCGAAGCGCTCGGCTACTGCCATTACCAGGAGAATGGAAGCCGCAATGCCTATGGAGAGTTCGTCTGTATGCCTGATCTTTCGAAAGATGGCGTAGTATAAGAACCCCACGACTCCGCCGAGGAGGAGCGAGAGAGAGATCTTGATTACCGGCGTAAGGATAAGCTTCGCCACGGAGAGCTCGGCGTTGGATAGCATGCTGGATGCGAATAGCGATGCAAAGACGTAAATTGTAAGGGCTATGGCGTCGTCTATACCGACTACGGCAAGGATGGTGGAGGTAAGGGGGCCCCTGGCCTTGTACTGCTGGATTACGTAAACTGTTGCCGCCGGTGCCGTTGCAGAGGCTATGGAGCCGAAGATAAACGCCCTATATAGGGCTGTAGGATCTATGAGGTATGTAACCGTTGTAACCACAACGAAGGCTCCGAAGCCCTCGAAGAAGGCAATGAACATTATTGATTTACCCAGCTTGGAGAGTGTTTCCCTGTTCAGCTCTATTCCTATGCTGAATGCTATTATGCCAAGAGCTATATCTGAAACTATGCTGAAATCATCTATCACGTCCTTGGAAATGAAATTGAGAACCGAAGCTCCGGCAAGGACTCCCACTATTACGTAGCCTGTAACGGCAGGGAGGTATGCCCTGTCGACGAACTTCTTTGTGGCGTATATCACTATTAAGGAAAGTGCGAGGTAACCAAGGGTCCCTATTTCCATAACGATACCCTCACGAGTTCTTTCTTTATTGATAGTTGGTCGGGGCTGTTCCCGTCTCTCTCTTACCGGGAATCGATATCAGCTCCGTAATTGTCCGAATTATATCCCTTAATTATACCGTAATCATATTAAAGGTCTTTGAATATTGCCAGAACCTCTTCAGGTGAATTGCTTTTTTGCAATTTTTCCCGCCTGTTCGGGTTTCTTATTACAAGGGTGAGCTTGGCAAGTATCCTCAGGTACTTTTCCTGCTGGTTGTCGGGGCCTATTATCATGAAGATGATATAAGCCGGCTTGTTGTCCAGCGAGCCCCAGTCCACGCCCTCCTTGTGGATACCGATTGTTATGAAAAAGTCATTCACCTCCGGTACTTTCACGTGGGGAATGGCTACACCAAATCCGATTCCGGTGCTTACTATTTCTTCCCTCTGGAGGAGGTATTTCTTCATTTTCGAAGCGTCTTCTACCTTCCCGTCCTTTTCCGCCACTTCTATGAGCTCTTCTATAACGCCCTCTTTTGTTTTTGCTTTGGGAAAAATGACTCTGCTGGGGCTCATATAATCGATCAAGTTTATAGCCATCTGGTCTCTCTCCTGTTTTTTGGTTAGTTAAATATAATCAATTCTTGCTTGGAATAACAAGTTAAAAAATCTTTTCCCGGTGATTTTTCACAGGAGTTACCGAAAGAGAAGCTCAGCGTTGATATAACGTGATATAACACGATATACATGCATGATATCAATAACAAGTTTATCCCATATTATGCCGAAAAGAGGAGTGTGGTAGATAGTATAATGAACTGGATAACCCTCCCTCTAAGGGTAGGAAACATAGAACTTTCCTTTTCACCGCTTCAGGCTCTCCTGCGCTTTATTCTGCCGCTCGTAGGGATACTTTTCGCTTACAAGCTGATACTGTTTTTTTCAAAGAAACTCATCTACAAACCGGAGAAACTGAAGGAAGAAACGAAGGGTATCATATATCATTATACCCGGCTCTTCTTCAGGCTCGTCCTGCTGCTCGTGCTTGCAATACTTATAGGAAACTTCTTCGAAACGGAGATACAGAAGTACCTCCTTGGCATATGGAACGTACTGAAACAGCCCTTTTTCTCCTCCGGCGGAACAAGCATATCCATAGTAACATTGATTCTTGCCGTCCCCGTATTCTACATTGCATCATGGATGGCCCGTGCCACGAAGAACTTCGTCGATTCATCCCTCCTGAACAGGATAACGATAGATGAATCGACGAAGTTTTCCATTTCAACCCTTGTGCGTTACACCGTTCTCGCCATCGTTGTGATAGTGGGGCTTTCCCTGATAGGGATCAACCTCTCCTCTCTTGCCGTGATTTTCGGTGTGCTCGGTATAGGTGTCGGTTTCGGCCTGCAGGATACCGTTGCCAATTTCTTTGCCGGCCTCGTGATAATATTCGAGCGCCCCCTTAAGGAGGGAGACAGGGTCCTGGTTGCGGGTTTGGAGGGGGATGTCGTTCAGATAAGGTTGCGATCCACGATCATAAATACCCTTACGAATGAAACGATAGTCGTCCCCAACAGCAAACTCGTGGGTAACAATATACATAACTATTCATACAAGGACAGACGCATAATAATTGTAAATAAGGTTCAGGTTTCATACGGTGCTGACCTGGAGCTGGTGGAGAAGCTTCTTCTGGAAATTGCAGAGAAATCAGATTATGTACTTAAACGGCCGGAACCGGGTGTAAGGATTGCCGAGTTTCAGGATTCAGGCATACTTGTTGAACTGTGGAGCTGGATTCCGGATTCTGTAAAGAAACTCGATGCACTGTCTGCCATTAATATGGAGATATGGAGAAGTTTCAAGGAAAACGGCGTGGTGATACCCTTTCCCCAGCTCGATGTTCACATGGATAAATAGGGATTTATTTTATTGGCCTGTTTTTTTGCTAAATGCTTCTATTTTGGCAGCAAGTCCGAAGGAAAAGAGGTCTACGGGCTGCCTTCCCTGTGATACCCAGTCGTCGGTTAAATGTTCCCTTTCCAGGTAAATTGTAAAGCCTTTTATAGCGGTCGGTAGTCTTACACCGAGCCTCAAAAGCCAGTCCGTATCCCAGCCTCTTTCCCCTGTGGACACGTTCCTCTCGCGAAGTATTCCTGCAATTCTTCCCTCTGCAAAGATAGTAACCGTATTGGGGATTCTAAGGAGCTCCAGTTCCATGGAGCCTGCAAGGGTGAAGTCGTCTATCTCTCTGGGATACTCCTGGAAGACCGGTCTTACAGTGTATTCTGCCATGAGATTGCCTGAAATACCGCTGGAAAGTCTTTTGTCTTGGATGGGTTTTGCCCTTATCCTGCCGGGCGAGTTTCCCCAGAATAGCCTTGCCGTTGATGTTCGGATTTCTGCCCCTAAGATGTCATGAATTATCAGTCTTACCCTGGAAGTGTCCAGGTCATGCTTACAGTCGTGCCTGAAGTAGAGACTGAATGTGGCAAAATCTGCTTTTAAAAAGCTTACAAGTTTAAGGTCGTTTACAATTATATATGGCCAGAAGAACCACTGTCCCTTATCCTCTGCAAGTCGGGTCCTTATGATGGCTCTGCCTGTACCGCCTATTCCCAGTGTCATTGGAGTATTTTTCCCGTCTGCAGGTGAAGGTGGGCTTTTACCAAAGTCCATGCTGTAGAAGGTGAAAAAGCTTCCAATCTCGTATTTCCAGTTGTGATACGGGTCGCTGTATTCTGGAAAGTAATGGTTTACATATGTCCAGGCTGCTACCGATGGGAAAAACCCGGTTCCCGGTACTTCGGGAAAGGTTGAAACGGGGGGTGGTGCGAGGACTTCTCCGTTTAACTGGAAGTTTATTGTTAAGAAGAGGACGTAAGACAGTATGAAAGCTGGCAGGATAATGCTACGTTTCATGATTGCTTTCTATATGATAATTTAAACAATCTTTAAAGGAAAGAGTTATCGTTGAATCATCGGAAATCTGATCCGAAGAAGAGATGTGTCATTTCAAATCTAACTAGGGTTTCCTGAAAAAGCAACAATGCTTTACAAGATAAAGAGATATATGACAAATATTAACCCTGAAGTGCAAGGAAAATGGGGAAAAATGGTAAAAAAACCTTGCACCAGGTAGAGGAGAATGTACAGAAAAGAATCTTACGGGGACACCTGCCAAGCCATTTCGGATGGCATTGGGAGCATTGATCATAAAGGAGAAATTAGGATTAAGTGACGAGGAAGTGGTAGAGCAAATAAAAGAGACACCATACTTACGGTGTTTGGCAGGAATGGAAGGGTATCAGGAAACATTCTTGGGCGGATTATTGTAATAAACTTTGGCTAATTTGCAAAGAATTAGAATCTATAGCTGGCAAGTAACAATGAATCAGACAAGTTTATTTATTTTATTTCTATAATATCAGTCTTTGTTGGTATAGAAAGTCCTTCATAAGTTAGGATAAGTGCAATTAATAGATACTTACCCACAGGGTCTGTCGTTTCTGCTGTCAGATCGATGAGATAAGAGTTATATCCAACTCCATCCCCCATAGGTTCTACAGCAGATAACGGATCTGTATTGTACTTCTTTAACCTATAAATTTTATTACCAATCTGCAATCCTGTCTTGGTGATTTCATTGTACTCCCAAATCTCTTTCCACGGGTGGTGTTGGTAGTAGCCGCCGTCTTTATCCGGGTTTAATGGTCCGAAATAGAGATCACGCAAGTTTTTATCCACAACAAGCGTATAAACGTCAAATGTTAACCCTGTTGGATTCTCATTAAAAACCGGTTCAATGGCAATCTGCTTACTTGACAGGGCTGTGCCTCCCCAATCTGTTTGTTGATCTGCAGGTGCCGTAACACCCGAGTCGTATTTAAGTACAACAGAATTTCCGCCACGTGGACAAATAGAAAACGCTAAATATGAATTTGCTATATCATCGCTGATCTGAAAACCGAGCTTAAATTTAAGAACATTTGCAAAAACTTCCCACCCGGCATAATCATCAAATATGCTTTCATCATTAATCATGGCAGTAAATGTATCTGTACCATGAGATCCCACTGCATTTATGCTTAAGAGTTTACCCTCAATAGGTATGGAAACTTGGGTAAAATTATAAGTTGAATCTATATCTGTAGGCAGCATCTCCTGTTCCACATTCCCACTCCCACCTTCAAGATTTACTGTAAAAGTAATCTTATCCAGCCCAAGGCCTTTTTCCCACTCATTTGCTGCATCCTGGGAATTAAAAACCCTGTTATCGACATCAATTATTATATTTCTCGGCCCATCCAGGATTGGGCCGTTGAAAGAAGTATTCGGGCATCCACTTAAGATAAGAATGATAATTGCTGAAAATAAAGATATATAAAGGAGTTTTTTATTTTTTTTATTCTTCATCTATTTACCTTCATAATTTTCTTAATACACATTAATAAACAGGGATTGTTATATCAATTCTATAACCCAGATTTGTGTCGGTACGAAAATAGTTATTTACATCATCTATCGTATCAAAAGACCCGTTAAAAAAATCGAATACCAGAGCTGTAGAAGCATCGTACATCCCATTATTTAGTAATCTCCTTACTCTTCCCCCCTGAGCAATATAAATACCGTATCTGTCAGAACCGCCTGTCGTGTAAATATTGTTGTAGTCAAGATAGAGATTTCCGCCGTAGGCAACGTATACAGCGAAGGCCATAGATTTTCCATTGCTTCCGTTGATATCGTTGTATCCGATTGTCCCATTCCCATTGTTGATCAAATAAATCCCATACGTTTTGCTGTCATTCCCCGTTGCTGAACCGCCACTTATTGTATTGCCAATTATTTCTGGCTCGCATTCAAAATCTGCAGATATCCCGTATGCCTGACCCCCTGTCCCGGAGGAAGTCCCTCCGGAGACAGTATTCTTATAGATTACAGGGTTGCTGTTTTCTGATATTTTAATTCCATAAGTAAGCTCATAATCGGTGGAATTAGTTCCGCCTGTTATGGTATTGTTTTCAACACGGGGAGAAGAATAGTTGGTAATATAAACTGCAGCTCCTGTTCCGCCTGTTATCACATTATCCGAGATTAAAGCGGAAGCTCCATTGAATTCTACAGCGGCACCGGCGCCATTTCCTAAAAGTGTATTGTATCGGACAACAGTTTTTGTATCAGAAGTTAAAGAGATAAGAGGGGTGCTGCTTCCAGAACTTCGCTGAACAGTAAACCCTTCGAATACTACGTCATTGTTAATTCCTGCACCGGATTTTATGTTTGATGTGGTATCAGTAAAGTTTATAATTGTTGCGTAGGTTGAATCTGTTCTGTCTGCTGCTGTTTTGTAGTTTCTCTCTGTCCAGGGTGTACCTGTGGTATTGTATCCCCCATAAACAGGTACTCCGGGAAGCAGGTTTATGTCATAGTTAACATCATAAGTACCGGCTCTTATTACTACTGATTGTCCTGCACTGCTTGCAGTCGATATTGCGGTATTGATATTTGCCTCGTCATCCGGCACCCTAACGAAAGGACTGTTTATCGTAGCGTGTATCGAAGTATGACTGTATAAAACAACTGTGGTTTCTTTTGCATTTACATTTTCAAATACAGGCGAAGCATCCGGAGTGCCATCTATTGTCCACTGAACGAACTCGTAAAGCATGTCCGGAACACATTTAAGCGTAAAAACACCTGTCTCGGATGTAAAAACTTTTGTTTCACCGGGATTGATTGTACCTGGAGATTCAATTGTACAATTACTATCAGCTCCGGTATTCGGGATCGATATTGTAAGCACCCACAGCCCGATGCCGACAAGATCAAAGTCATGGATAGCAGATCCTGTGTCAATAAAAAACTGGCCTTTTTCCTCCCCCCCTTTTTGGGGATTGAACTCTAAATAAATATCAATAGTTTTACCGGGGGGAATAGTAATTGGAAAATCAGGATTGATACCTTCCACAAAATTAAACATTTCCCCTCTAAAAAACATATTATTAATTGCAAGATTCCCGGCACCTGAATTCTTTATTCTTAAAATCTGCACGTCTTTCTCACCCATTCCGATAGTTTTTCCTCCGAAATCTATCAAACCTTCATTTCCGCCTCGTATTTTCGTTGCATTAATAAAATCTACAAAAACAATATTACCCTGTTCTACCTTTTCTATGCCAATACTCAATTCTTTACACCCGGAAAGTGATAGTGATAATACGGCTCCCATTACTACCGTGAGCAAATAAAATATTTTTTTAAAATAATAATCCTCGCTCATTTAATACCGCCTTTAATTTCCGACTTTACAGGAATACTCAAACTGTTTTGTCGAACACCTTTCCGACCAAAAAAATTGAACAGATAATATTCTAACATAAAAAGGACAATTGGAATTAGAATTGCCGCAACTTGCAATCCTTTTGTTAATCCTAATAGATTATAGGTTGAATGTATTGAGACTGCCAAAAGATATATACCTAGTAAAAGAAAAAATGAGAAGAAATTGTAATTATGCATTATCTGAACTGCATAACCGATTAAAGCTGTAGTTGAACCATGAAGTAGACTGGCTGTTAAACTTCTGGTGATTATAAAAACAATGCTTCCTCTCACTCCTGGAAAAGCAGAGATAGAAAGATAAAGATAGTTTTCCAATATAGAAAAGCCTATTCCCGATGCCATTGCAAAACGTATGATATTGTACCGATATACCTTTCCTTTCTTCCTTATCAAGAAAAAGATCGGGAATATTTTTAAAAATTCTTCCATTAGTGGTATTATCTGTGTTAAAAGAAGTGTTTCATCCGGTACAATGTATATGTCTATCAGAGTATTGATTAGATAAATAATAATTGCAGAAGTTAAACCCCATACAAAGAACAGTATCAGCTTACGATATTCCCCGTGTATCACTACAACGAGAAAAAGAAGGGGGATTAATGTTCCAAAATACACGGCCTCAACCATTAGCAATCTCCTCTTCTCTACGTATTACACTGGCAGTCAGAATTAGCAAGGAATAGGGAAGCAGAAGGTAATTTAGATCAGGAGGAATATCCCATTCTGTAAACTTAAGATAAATAAGCATATCAAAGAATGCAGCAGTAATTACAGAAATTATTATTAACCTTAAGCTCCTAAGATTTGTATTATAAGGTGCTACCAGTATAGCCGCTATAGGAATGAGAGTATAAAAAATGGAATAAACTGAAATAACAGTTATTTCTTTTCCTATTACATGGAAAAATATAGGGGATGCGAGAAACAACAAGGAAAAGAGGGATAGAGCTTGAAAACCATACTTTTTTTCTGGGAGAACAGACTTACGTATAAAGGTATAAGAACCTATTAAAAGAAAATAGAAGATAAAAAAATCAGGGTTGCCGAAGGGAAGCATAAAAAATGAATTCTTTGTTAATTTAGAGAAAAGGTAAGCTGCAATAAAATTGATAAGTCTTCCACCTATTATAAAAACAGAAAAAATTGCAAAGGGATCTCGCTTGAGCTTAACTATCATGGTTGCTGTAATTGACACAGATACTACACCAATTACAGTAAATCCGATTGAAACATAAAGACTAGCATGCAATTTGTTAAAAAAATCAGAATATAAAAAGAAACTTGCTAGATAGAGAAGTACCCAAATAGAATAGATAATTGCTGTAATCATTATAAGAATTTGTAATGCGGTTTTTTTCTCTTTTACTATTTTCACCATGTGATAATAAATCCTAGATTAATTTCAAAACTATATCCGCTGTCGGAAAACAGATCGCTATTACTGTTACTGGAAGCCCTTCCCAAGATGATATCGTATGGTGCAGTTTCATCGCTTATTGAAATATCACCTTTTGTATTAAGCCTGTGCATATTTATAATGCACATAACCTTCTTACCAATAGGAAAAGCAATCCCGATAAGAGGATCCATATCCCATATTAAAGTAGAAGATGTATGGCTTTCTTCCCATACGGTACGTGTATCCAGGTTAAAGGCATCGTATGTTTTTGTCACAATCGAACCTGTAATATCCATATTTATATATAAAGAAACCTGCTTTAGCAGAGACCATTGATATCCGGCTATCAGGAGCAGTTTCTGAGTTAAGGTATTTGAAGGATAAACATCATTATTAACAATGCTGTCATTTTCAGGATTGTCTCCAAGACTAAGCTCTGTATAATTATTGGTATTTAAGCTGCTATACAGGCTGTTTCCTTCTGCAGAGTCACCGTCCTGAGAATAGATTTCATTCACTCTTGAATAGCCTATTCCAAACCTAAATTCATTTTTGTTTTTCGGGTTTTTAAAAGAAAGAGCTGCTAAAGCATCGAAAGTTGTCAGGCCGGAATCATATATTTTCTTTGTCCAGCTTTCATCTTTTAAAATTGATGCTGTTGTAATCTGTTTTTTATAGTTGTTTACTCTGTAATCTACTGCTCTGTATTTCCCACTAAGAATGAAAGTTACATTTTCACCAAGTTCTTTTTTTATTACAGGATAAATATCTATCCTTGTTGAGATCGTATTATCTTCATGATTATAGCTAGTTGCAGTTTCAGGAGGCCCTCCCTCTCCCGTTCGCGACATATAATCCTTATAAGACATCAATGTCTCTTTATATCCGTCTCCATCTGTATCAACTGCAATAAAATCATCCGAACGTTTGGTGAAATCTCCAACATAGTTTACACTTAATAGAATGTCTGTTTCCAAAAGAGGGAATTCGATTCCTATGGAAGCTTTTGCCGTATGAGTAATGCTATCAATAGGATTGGGATAAGCCGCAGGATCCACATAATGAAGTGCAGGATTCACCGAACTATCTGTTATCCAGCTAAAGCTTTTTGGAATCTCCATGAAGCTATAACCGGCAGAAAAGCCAAGGTTAAAACTGCCCGTGTTTTTAAGAGCAAGGTATAAATCACCCCCTGTTTCGATTTTATCGTTTTCAGTAATTTCCGTTTTATTTTCCGTTGGTGCATTATAATTGCTGAACAAAATGTCATTTCTGCTATAATCCATACTATAGTTGGCACCAAAACCAACAACAGATTTTTTGAATGGGAAAAAAGAGATGAGATCGGCCACGGGTTTTAAATCTATACCAGTAACAGTACCCGTTCCCCCTTTGGAACCAATGGAATCATCTGTACGTGTGTTCTGAACTGTATCTATATTTAAAGCAAAATTTGTATTATTGTAAATTAAAGCTTTGTTTAATCTATTCAAAACTACCGGATTATTTGAATAGGAAATTTCCGGGTATAGATAAGCATTCTTTATATCCTTAAATAGAAAATTTCTTCCGGATTCTGTATTTCCTTTTGAATAAACAGATATACTTAAAAAAAATAAAATGCTTAAAGTTATAATTACCCTCTTCATACTTTTTTCCCCTTTCATATGCTGTCAACCTTAATGAATATGGTTATTTTCTGGTTTTTTTAAGCGGCAGTTTGAATCGTTATTATTAAGTTCCCTAATAACCTTTTGACCTTCTCCGGTACTTTCATAATCATAGTACTTATAAATGAATGTTTCTTTTATACGATTATAAACTCCGTCACGGATTTCATCATGATACCTTATGGAAGTACGGTCGTGGATAAAGCTCCCACCATTTGTATATCTAATTTTATCTATTAATTCGGAAGATTCATTGTACCTATAAATTGTGTATTCTTTTAGCTGTCCATCTAAGAATCGCTCATCTTTTATTACATTTCCTTTACTGTCATATTCCGATTGTAATACTGTGGCCATTTTACCGATAGCGTCAAAACTGATGGTATAAGGTCCACTGTCATCCAATGATCCGTCTTGGTAATCACCATTATTCAATTTTGGCATAGAGGGATCGTCGTATACATAATCTGTTTGCTGGTAAATATCTCCTGAGTCGTTTCTTTCATATTTCGTATAGAAATAAAATTCGTCAGTGCCATTACTGCTTCGCACAGAATGGTAGAGTTCATAGAGTATGTCATAGGGAGCAGAAGTATCTAACCATGCGGCATATTCAGATGAGAGGGAAAGCGTATTAGGATCAGCCGGATCACTTAAGCTATAGAATTTTTCCGTTCTATATCTTCGATTGCCATCCCCATCTACTTGATAAGTATCATCTTGCCGATTGGTAATATTATTATCTTTATCATAATCTATTATTGATAGATAATCTTCATAGATCGTGTCATCATTCGTCGTATATGTAACAATATAATAGTGTTCTTTTATATCATCCGTTTCATCATCCGGAGTATTATTGGTACTCCAGACTTCTCCTGTAAGAAGCTCATAAACAAAATCGGATTGTGTAATACCTTCATCGTCTAAATATTCATAGATATCCTTCCTATATGTATATTTATAGTATTGAATAAGAGTTTTATTGCCGTTTTCATCTACCTGATAGATATTGGTTCTGGTGTTTAAGTAATATCCATCTCCATTAACATCCTCATAGAGGTTAATAAATACAGCACTCAGTTTACCGGTATCATCGTAGATATAGCTCTCTACAGGTTCCAGGTCAGATTCACCCGGATCTACATATCTGCTTACTTCAACTTCTTTTGAATAGTAATTGATTTTTTCTGTTTCCATATTGTTGCCGGATAAGTTCAAAAGATTGCAGTTTGCTAATAGCAGAAATGGAAAAGCAGTAATGCTTATTAATAAACATTTAATCAATTTCATTTGCTATAACTCCCAGCTCTGGTTCCATTCCCAGAAGGGCCAGTCATGTGAATATATTGGTATTCCTATGGTAAGAATACTTGCTCCTACCTCCACATATGCACCTGCCTCTGCAGTGAGATCGAGTATCCAATTGTCAAAATTGCCGTAGCCACCAAGCTCTGTATCGTAGCCCATAATACCCATAGGTTCCATGTAGCCCTCAGCCTGTATATAACCTCCTCCTCCGGCTTCCACCCCTGCAAAGTCAATAGAAGCCATACCAAAACTACCACCCAAATAAAGACCGGCCTGGAGCCTTGCCTGTGCTGCAAGAATTGGTCGAAAAGCAAAGTTTCCATAGTTGTTCTGATGCCCGCTATACTTATAAGGAATAAAGGGCCATGCAAGGTCGCATGTTACACCGGCTGAAAGTTTTGTGTACTCAGATGCTTCGATTATAATCGAAATAGTTCCCGTAAGACCTATTTTAGCGTAAAAACCCACTTTCATGAAAAGAGTAGTATCAGGATCCTCTACAATTATTTCAAAGATTGGAATTATTATTTCGGATTCCAGTTTAACAGTTCCTGTTAACCGAAAATCAAATTGCTGAGCAGCCGTGAAATTTGCTTTTAGATAGCCTTTGTTATGACGGAATTCAGGGTGATAGACTATCCACCAGTCATGAACCCATGTAACAGTGATACTCGGCATTTTAAGTCCGCCCGATATTGTTGGTTTTCTTAAACGTAACGTGCCAAGGAGATGAATCTCCCCGGAAGTACCGAAAGAAACTTCGGGTGTGCCACCTACACTTGTTTCTGTAGTTTTTCCCTTTTTTTTCTTTGCCTTTTTCCCTGAGGTTTTTATCTTCTCTAATAATTCCATATCATCTGTGGAGAGAGAGCTCTTAAATAGAGGCGTATCTATATTAAGCGCTATTATATCGAGCCCCGCATTATCAGGGTCTGTTTCCAGCCAGTTTACACTTTCGGTTTTAAATGTTGTAGATGTTTGATTAAAACCTGAAAAAAGCATATCCTTTTCTGGGGTTCCAGGTGGTAGTAATGTAACTCCCTTCCCGAGAGAGGACAAATCAATATCGGATCGGTCGAGCTTAACGTTAAAATCCGGGACATAAGCATCTATAAAAACCTCTTCTGGTCTTGGTTTAACTGTTTCTATGACTGTTTTACCATTTCTTTCATAGATATTTACAACTTTTCTCGCCTCATTGTCCGCAGTTAAAAAGATCGACCCTATTCTAAGATCTTCCGGGGTTGAATACCTTACCGGTCGGTTATTAATCGACGACTTCAACTGCATGTTTGCACGCAAGTCTATTACATTTTTATTCAGTATTACTTCAGAATAGGGAATACGAGAATCGGCATATAAACCCTGAGTAACCCCTAAGACAAAAAGAAATATTGCTGGAAATAAATATTTTTTATTCATGCGGATAATCTTTCATAATCACAGATTTGTTATTTACCTGTTCCACAACTCCTCTTAAATTACCCTCTTCATCGTATCCGTAATAGGTTTCAATTTTTTTTCCTTCTGATGAAATTTGAATTGTTTTTACAAGTCTCCCACTTTTATCCTTATGCTCTTCAGTATAATAGGTAATTTCTTTTGACTCCTGGAGAGGAACAGACTCTACCGTTTTGATTAGATAACCCCTTCTATCATATTCATAATTGATTATCTTTTTAACTTTTCCATCTTTGCCATAGCTTATTGTTCTTCTTAATGTATTATCTGATTCGTTATACTCATATTCGCTTATTACTTTATTGGAGGGTTGGTCCACAATAAGGTAGTTCTTTGTTTTACTGATATAGTTGTTGGTACATCCAAATAAAAGAATGCCTGCAAGAAATAAAAGAATAAGACGATACATAGCTATCTCCTAATATGATGTGATCTTGGTCTGCGCATTGCATCTAACAAATTATATCTATCAAAAGCTGGCATATGCAAAAATTGACCTACAAAAAATCCAATAATAAAAAATAGAATAGCAAAGATTATTACATTCTTTTTTGCTGTTTTCTTACTCAATTTTATAACCTCCTTTCTAAATATTATTAGTCAGCCTGGTGTTAAAAATTCCGTTAGGAAATGAGCTTATATGACAAACAAGGTGAGATAATTTTGCGTTTTAAAACTCTAACGGTATCATATAACCCAAACTAAAATGATATTAGCTGCTATTATAATACCTTGTAGCTTTGAATATCAACCCTTTTAGCTTACAATACCTCACTCTTAACCATTAATTAGGACTTTGGCTATAGTAATATGATCTATTATTGATTCCCGGAACCCTATAGGAAGTATTCATTCCTGCCCTCCCGACAGATACAACCTCCTTCGGATATTTTATCACTCACCATCGGGAGGTAGACCTACAGGGTCTTACTGTCCTCATCTGATGCAACCGAAAAAACGGTTAGATTCTTTTACGATTTTCTTTTATAATCCTATTTCTATGAGAAAGTCGAACAGAACAGGTAGTAAGAATAATTTAAAAGACGCAGGTTCTCTCCTTCGGGAAGAAGAACAGAAGCAGTTAGGGGATCTTTTGAAGATCCTTGACAGAGGCTCGATTACACCGGAAACAGTGAAAGACGTTCTTCCGGAAGCAATCATCCTGAAAGACAAAGAAGGTACTCAGCTTTCAAAAGCCCTTGTGGAACCTACAGAGAAAGCTGTTAAGCAATCGACTGAAAGGGACAGTAATGTTCTCGCAGAAGCTCTGTTTCCTGTAATAGGACCGGCAATACGCAAAGCATTGGCCAAATTCATGAGGGAAACGATACAATCGATGAATCGTTCCCTCGAAAAAAGCTTGTCTTTCAAGTCAATCAAGTGGAGAATCGAATCGATAAAGACCGGAAAAAGTTTTGCAGAAATAGCCTTGAAAGAATCGATTGTTTTCAGGGTCGAGGAAGTATTCCTGATACATCGGAAATCGGGAATTTTATTGAACCGCGTTGTTACTGAAAACTCGGCAGTAAGTGATGGTGACATGGTTGCCGCCATGCTCAATGCAGTCCAGGATTTTATAAAAGATTCCCTCAATCTGAGTAAGAGAGAAACCGTTGATTCTTTTGAAGTTGGTGATTTTGTTATATGGATTGAACAGAGTCCCTTTGCCGTACTGGCACTGGTTATTCAGGGAACCCCAACCCCTGAACTTAGGTGGAAAATGCAGGATGTATTGGAAACCATACATTTAAAATTTGGCCATTACCTGGAAAATTTTGATGGGGAGATCGGAAAGTTTAAGGGAACAGAGTCCATTCTTACAGACTGTTTGGAAGTTGAACTTAAGGGATCGGCAAAGAAGTTTCCAAAAGCTCTGGTTGCTATTCTTGTACTTTTTTTGGGTATTGCAGGTTTTTTTGTCACTCGTTCAGCTCTGGAAGGGATGAATGGTAAAAAGGCTCTTGACTTGTTGTCTATGCAACCCGGGATAGTTATAACGGAAACATACAAGTCGAAAGGGAAAATACATATTAATGGTTTGAGAGACCCGCTGAGTGAAAAACCATTGGCTATCATTATAAAAGCAGGACTGCCTTTAGAATTATTTAGCTTTGAAATGAAACCCTACGTTTCTCTAGAACCGCAACTTGTACTAAAAAGGGCTAAAATGATTCTTAAACCCCCTGATGACGTAGAACTTTCCTTTAAAGATGGAATCTTATATGCAACGGGAAATGTTACGGAGGAATGGATTGACAGAAGCAGGTTAATAAGTGGGGCCATACCAGGGGTATTTAAATTTAATATATCAGGGTTAAGCAATGAGTATTACTCTGCCGTCAAGGAACTCGAGCGATTGAATGTATATTTCACCCCTGGTTCTGCAAATGCTATGCAAGGCGAAGAAGAGACTATTGTCAGAGCGGCAAATATAATAAAAAAGCTTATTGCCATGTATAAAGGAAGTCTTGTCTTCACGGTAACCGGCCATACTACGGGGCAGATCACCGATGCACAAAGTCTGGCCTTGAGCATTGATCGTGCTAAGAGAGTGGTGGAAAAACTGGTTGAATTGGGAATTCCCAATAATGTATTAATTGTCAGAGGTGTTGGTTCGGATGAACCTATTGTTATTGAAAAAACTAAAGATGACATGCGAAAGAACAGGAGAGTTTCTTTTTCTGTGATTGAACTGAAGTAAGTTTATTAATCAAGATTGTGTAAGTTCTATCAATTTACAGCTGATTTTCCCGGAATATTTTTCTTGTTATAAAATATGAGATATTGTCAGCTTCTCTTTGAGAAATCTTTGTAATATATTTTATAAGATTGGTTAAGAAAGGATCAATCTTGGGGAATGAGCTGTTTGAAGCAGGAAAGAAGTATGAATATTCATTGTTAGAGGGATTGCTTTTCAATCGTATATTTGCAGCAGGATCGTGTGGCGTGCCTGAAATGCAGATATTAAAATTGGTTTTTGTACTTATAGCAAGAAGGTTGTTAGAGCTTAAAGGAACATTGAATGCAGTTCTAGATATTTTTTTGTATTTACACTCTTCGTTTATATCTTTATTTGAAATTAGGATAGTATGAATATAGTTCTTGGTGAGAATGACAACTTTTTCATTTTCATAATGAATGCTCTCGCTATGCTTGATTGAAATTATATGAACAAAAATCATAGAGGGTTTTTCGTAGTTTTTGGGAAGGTTAAAAAGAATCAAGTATCCTTTGCTGATTTTTCTAAGGGCGATACGTTTTTTCCCGAAAAGAGGATAGCCTCCGGGATCTGGTTTTTCTTTTATCAATTTTCTTTTTTCTATCTCTTTAGAAAGATTTCTTTTGTAATTCAAGTAGTTAACTCTGGGAATAATTGTTGGAATATATTTCTCCTCGCTGTGAAGTAACTTGTATAATTTTTGAATCAATTTTTTGTCTTCCGATATTACATTTTGATCCGAAGAAATAAGGCCTTCTCCGAATATTAGACTATGCTGCCGGATTATGGAAACTATAGAATATATATTTCCGGAATTTAGTTGTGAATTTTCAACTGCTCTTAGTAAATCACTTGTTTGCTCTCTGGTGTTACTGTCGTATGTAATTGCTCCTAAACCAAAAAGAAATTGATGTTGAGAAAGAATTGAGAGCATGGTTTTTTTATCTTTGAATGATAAAGTCCTCATCATTTTTAAGTTGATTTATCTTTAAAATCTTGCTGAAGTTTAATGGCCTTGTCTGATATATCGAGGAAGGCTTTAACGATTTCAGGATCAAACTGTGTCCCGCTTCCTTCTTCGATTGTAGAGATTGCTCTTTCAAATGGCCAGGCTTTCTTATACGGCCTGTCAGACACAAGGGCGTCAAAAACATCGGCAAGAGCACATATTCTCGCAAAAATATGTATGTTTTCCCCGGATATTCCATCCGGATATCCATTGCCATCCCATCTTTCATGGTGAGACCTGGCTATTATTCTGCCGGTTATCATTAGATCCGTATCATTATCGGAAAGTAATCGAGCTCCTCTGATAGTATGTTGTTTCATTATTTGCCACTCTTTCGAAGAAAGAGGTCCGGGTTTCAATAGAATTGCATCGGGAATTGCAATTTTCCCCAGATCATGCATCGAACCACCGTGATAAATCAGGTCACAATCTTTTTCACTGAGGCCTATTTCCCGTGCAAGGAGTACACATGTTTTACTCATTCTTACAATGTGACTTCCTGTTTCCGGATCCCGATATTCAGCCGCCTGAGCAAGGCGCCTTATTATCTCTATTCGTGCACTCTGGAGTTCCTGTGTGCGTTCTCTCACCCGTTTTTCAAGGTCGAGGTTCTGTCTCTGAATTATTGTATTTAGCTTTTCCAGTGCCTTGTTTTTTTCTGCTAATTGTTTTTGTAAAAGTTTGGTCTCATTGCGACTCTGGACCAGCTTTTGTTGGTAGGAAAAAATACGAGTCCTGTCTTCTATTATAACGATTAACGGATAGTCACTCCTGTCACATGTGATTAATTCAAGATCAAAATAAGTATTCCTATCTTTTTCTGTTTCCCTCTGTATTGCCGGTATGTTTATAGATTTTTTTTCTCCCTTCAGTAACAGGGTTATTTCTATTTCTTTTCCAACCAATTCGAAAATTATGTCTGTTAACGGAACCGGATTTTCTGGTATTCGAATATTAAGATATTCCCAGAAATCATTCTGCGTTGGATGAATCATTAACTCAGAATCTATGAATTCAAAAAAAACTTTAACTCTCTTTCTTATTGCATTGTAAACAATATCAGACATCGATTCACCCTTCCTTAGAAACAATCGATAAGCGGGCAAGGTTGATAAAAAGATCTTCTATGTTTTGATTCTCTTTGGCACTTGTAAAAAAAGTTTGCATTTTTGAAAAAATCGCATCTCTTTCCATTTTTTGTTTAAGGAATCCAAATTGATCATAATTAATCAAGTCTGTCTTGTTCAGGCTCAATACGATCCCCTTACCTCCGGCATATGTACGGAAATATTCAATGTGATGTTTCAGATTCTCTATCGTTTCAGGTCTTGTCACATCGGCTACAATAACAGCGCCATTTGCCCCCATGATGTACTGGGGCAGGACACGCTGGAACCTGTCTTCACTGTTTATATCCCAAAGCAGAATGGTTACATTTATTGTTTTATTGTTTAAAGTCAATGTAACGTCTTTTTTCGAAACTCTGACTCCCAAAGTGGCTATATACTTTTCACTGAAGATATTGTAAACATACCTGTTTACAAGGCTGGTTTTACCTACTGCAAAATCGCCAAGCATCACTATTTTTTGTTTGTATACATTCTTACCGATACTCAACTTCCGATAGTCCCGCTCAGTATGTTTTGAATTCAATTGATGGTTGTAGCAAATGTTGATTCATTGACCCATCTATATTGTCCTAAATTATATCTTTCAAACTCACAAAGAGATACACCGGTCCATAATTGCTTTTAAAAGGTATAAGAATTACCGGAACACCCTGCATCCAACTTATCTGGTGGTTTGGGCCTTTGACTACCGAAGGAAGCGAAATGACGATTCTGAATTCTTCCATATCTCTCTTGGCATTTCCGGCTATAATGTTTACCAATTCGCCAACAGTATCAATCACGTCTTCACCGAATATCTTGATATCTTCTTTTAAAAAATCCGATACGATTTTCAGGGCAACAAGCTTTGGAAAGCTGATAACGACGGCTCCTCTGACTTCCCCGGCTAGCCCGATTATACCTGATATGTCGTATCTGATTTCACTTTTATTGCTATCGAAAAGAGATGGTTTCTCTGTTTTCAAATCGGCACCCAAAAAACCTTTGAAAGTATTAATTGTTGCACTTATAAAAGGATTTATGTATTTTACATTCATTGGCTGTCCTTCTATTGTCCCAGTAATTCTTCGAGTTTTTTATGTACTATTTCCCCTCTAATAGGCTTTATGATGTAATCGGTAACTCCTGCTTTTATTGCCTCCATTACATTGTATCTGGCTGCTTCAGAAGTTACCATAATTATGGGAATCTCTTTAAGTCTCTCATGGTTCCTCACTATTTTGACTAGTTCTATTCCATTTAATTTAGGCATATTCCAGTCAAGAAGTATGAGATCAACCTCATTGTTTTTAAGCATCTCCAGAGCCTCGACCCCGTTGCCGGCTTCGAGTATTGCATTTTCATCTATCTGCTTCTCTTTTAAAATATTTTTCAGGACATTTCGCATTATTCTGGAATCATCGACTACCAGTATTTTCATTTTGATTACCTGTTATTACAAAATTGTTTTCGGTAGCTTAACATTGTTCTGTATGGCCAATCTCCGCAAAGGGAGCTTAACTACAAGGATGCTAATAAAACCTATTTGCTTTTTTAATTCATTTAATATTTTATCTATATCTTCCGGTTCAATATCATCCGGATTTCTTATATTGCCTTTTTCGTCTATATTAATACCGGCGTTTTTAAATATTTCCCTGGTCTGATATCTGCCGAGCAGAGCAAACTCTCTTCTTACAATAACATCCATCATGTTTTTATACACATTCATACTAAATCTCCTTTTTCTTACTCATAAAGATAGCTGCCGCACTCGAGATTCTTCATATTTTCAATAGCATCTTTTACCCTGTCACCCGGTATTATTGAGCCGTGCTGGGGACATATCATAGATATTTCAAGGTTTTCGATTTTTTTCATATTAATATTTACTATCTCTTTCGAGGGCATATAATGTTCCATAAAAGCGTCCATGGCCTCAAAATAGTCTTCATTTGCATAAAGATGCCAGTCGAATGAAAGCCCTCCAAAAATGTCTCCGCTGAATAAGACCTTTGTCTTTGTATCATAGGTCATTATTTCTCCGGGGGAATGCATATAAGGCATGAATATGAACTTAATTAGTCTGTCCGGCATCTGTAGTTCCCAATTAATAAAATCCACGTTAACCAATTCGGATTTGACTCCGTAATGGTAGATAAGAATATTAGCCTTGGAATGAGCAAGAATTTTTCTTGGACCAATTTTCTTTTCCCAGAAAGGGAGGCTTGAACAGAGATCCGGGTCCTGATGGTGCTGAATAAAATACTTTATCTTGTTTACATCTACTATGGTTTCAATTTGAGCTGACATGTTCTTGAAAAACCAAGCTGAACCTGCATCTATAAGAGCGATTTCATCTCCGGATTGAATTATGTAAGCATTGGTACGAAAGGCGGAGTCTGTGTTAGTATATCCAACCCAGTAATTACCTTCCGCTAATTTTTCCGGCTTTTTATATTTCTCACTCATTCTGTTCTCCTTTTGGAAATTTTATTGTAAATGATACACCGCGAGATGGGGTGTTTTTCAATGTAAGTTTTCCATGAAGAAGATACAATACGTTGTTTTTTACAATGGACATTCCCACTCCCGTTCCCGAAACCATATCGCTGTTTTCCTTAACTGAAAATCCGTCTGCAAATATCAGGTTCATTACCGATTTTTCATCCATTTTCCTGGCTTCATCTTCTGATATAAGACCTTTCTTTATGGCTTGTTTTAATATATTGTCTGTATCGAGGCCTTTCCCATCATCAGAGTATCTTGCTATAAAGGCATTGTCTTCTTCGTAGAGGTGTATATTAATCTTTCCGGTACGAGATTTTCCTTTCTCAACCCGTTCTTCCGGCTCTTCTATGCCATGTGAAATACTGTTCCTTATTAGGTGTAAAAAAACTTCTTTTAACAGTTTATATGTTGTTATAGGAAGCCCGTCAAAATCATATATGAAATTGAATTCAACATCCTTCCCGTAAGTGGTTGCGGTCTTTTCTGTTACAATTTTCAATTCCTCTTTCAGTTTCTCCAGACTAACCCAGTCGAGCTTCAATATTTTCTTGTAATAATCCTCCAGGATTTTTCTATCCAATTTCCCACCTTCACTCAACCTTATTATATTTTTGAAATCGGATTTGAACTCATTGTAGGTGTCCCGGTAAATATACAGCTTGTTGCTTTCTAATTTTTCACCTTTACTGTAGCTGAATATTTTTCTGGCTACTTCATTCAGTTGGTCGGCTTTTTCTTTTATTTTCGTGTAATGTGTTAATATTACCAGGTTTTGCTCTGTGGAGATCGGTTTCTTGAAATTGGTTTTTATGTATTCTTCCATTTCAGCAGATGTTTCAGCCAGCTGTTTGAAACCGAGTGAAAAGGCTTCTCCTTTTATTGAATGTATTGCACGCTGAATTTCTTTGAGTGTTTCTTCGTTTATTTCATCAACTTTCAGAGAATCTATCTTATCCTTAATCAAATGCAGACGTTCATTCAGGTCATTGACAAATGATACGATGAACTCTTTTTCATATTGAAATATGTTGGTAAGGAGTTCTAATTCGTTTTGATATTTTCTCTCTTTTACTCTAATATTTTCTTCCATTAGTTTCTGAAGTGTCACATCTGTAAAGATGAACATCAGTTTTTCTACTTGTTTTTTTTCGTTGAATATTCTTGAGACCTTCATGGATATGTGTTTTTCTTCTACTTTGCCTTTTTCATTGTATATGTAGATGAACTCAGAAACTGGGTTTGCTGCATTAATCATACTGTCGGAAGTTGCAGAGTTAGAAAAAGAAATTTCCAGGAATTCTCTTAACTCCCTTTTTTTCTCCGGATCGAGGTTATAGAAGATAGTATCGAAAATCGAGGATTCCCAGTATTCCCTCTCACCGAATATCTTTTTAAAGCTTCTGTTGAAATCAGCCTGTATGATGTAGTTCTTATCGATGGTACATATTCCCGAATCTATGGTATTTACTATACTTTCAAGTTGATTTGTATAAAGAGAAAGTTCGGAAAGAATCTCGTTTATCTGCTCCTGATCACTGATATTTCCAGCTTCGAGTTCGTCTATCTTCCTATTGTTCTCTTCCAACGTTTGGGTATATTCATATATTTCTTTGAGAGTCTTCGATAATTCTTCTCTCGTTGTTCTTAGTTCATCATCGAGTGAGTTGGCTTTTTTTGACAACTTACGATACAGTAAGATTCCTGCAAGATACGAAACATTAGTTACAATTATTGCAGAGACTAATAGAATTGTATTTGAGTTAAAGTTGAGATAGATTAACAGAGAGTCAGTGATTGCCAATGAAATGAAAAACAGGATGGACATTTCTTCCCTTTGGATAACTTTTATTGAATATTAGTGTTTTATTATTAGATATTACCACAGAATGGGGGAAAATACAATTATTTTAATTGCTTTTTATATTACAAATTATTGATAAAAATTTATCACAATTTTATTCTCAAAGCCATGTTGCTTTTATACCGTTACAGATATTCCGGAATTCTATAAAAAGAATTTTAAAGTTGTAAATACTTAACTTATAAAAATATTTCTTTTTTCGTTTTTGCAGAATCTATTTCAGATAGACAAACCTCAAGGGATTCAAATGCAGTTTCCACGTTTACAATTCCGGATAGTCTTCCTTTTGCTATGCTCTTAACAAAATCTTTAAGTTCATAGTAGTATCCATCATCTTCCGCAAGAGTCAAAGCATATGGTTTGCCTTTATTGGGAAATATATTGACAATGGGACTTTTTGAGAAATCTAGTTCTATAGTAGCTTCTTTTAATATGTAAAATGCTCTCATATTGAATCCATAACTTTTAGTACATATCCAGCCCCCTGTGGAACTTACTAATTTATCATTGTATCTGTATATTGTTGTTATATGTGCAATACTCTCATTTTGCCAGAAAACTCCTGCTGATCTTACACTTTTTGGTCTGCCAAAGAGATAGAGAACCATATCCACATCATGTATGTGAAGATCTAGGGCCGCATTGCCAGATTTATTATTGTCCAAAAGCCAGCTTTTCCAAGCCCATTCTGGGGTAGCTGAAAACCTTGCGAATTCAGCATAACTGACTTTTCCATATTTTCCTTTATCTATAAGTTTTTTTATTGCAGAATAAGCCGGCCAATATCTTAAACACTGTCCTACTGCAAAAAGCTTTCCTGTTTCTTTTACTTTTTCCATTATCTTATTTCCCTCTTCGAGTGTAAGTGCAAGAGGTTTTTCACAGAATACATGATAATTTGCCTCTAGTGCCTTGATTATCGCATTCTTGTGAAGAAATGTCGGGAGACATATATCTACGAAATCAAACCCACCATTTTTAAGCATCAACTCGTAATTTTTATATTTTTCTATTCCCGAAAGATCGACAACTCCTTCACTTATTTTAATATTTCCTTTTGAGGCAAGGTTCTTAATATTTAGAGAATTTATATTTTCATCACATATTGCAGTAACTTTGACATCCTGAAGTTTATTAAGATAAATTCCCAGATGCATTTTTCCCATAAACCCTAAACCAACAATAGCTACTTTGACCATTTAAACCTCCATATTATTTCAAAGAGAAGAAATTTAGCTTATACCAACTCCGCCTCTGCAAAACAGTGGAGCATGGAAGGATTTAGAACCTTTAAACCTTCTCCGTAATCAAAGTCATAATTTTCGGCAAGTTTACTGTTGTGTATTTCATCGTACTTAGACAACAACTCAATGTCATTCTTGCTAAACTGAGATTTATGTTCTGCAATAGCTTTGAACTTTTTCTCTCTGAATTTCTTGGTATTAATTACAGTATTGGGATGTGCAGTAAAAGAAAATGCAATCCCTTTTATCTCATAGGGGCTATAGTTTTTGTCTATCCTCCTGTGGGTTTTTATATAGGGAAGGCTCTGGAGTATTACTGCTTCACTAACTGCTAATCCGCATTTAACATGATCCCTATGCGCCTCATAGCTAAGCCAGGGATCTACAGTTAGAACAAAGTCCGGTTTAATAAGCCTTATATATTCTATAATTCTGTTTCGTACTTTATATAGACTCCAGTCACGTGCATCACAATAGTCCAGCCAGTAATAGGTTTTTACCCCCAGTATTCTGCCTGCACTTACCTGTTCTTGCTTTCTAATATTTTTTCGTTTTCTATGGGGTATTCTTAAAGTGATAAAGCCGGATGAATCGTCTGTAATTGTTAAATATGTTATTTCCGTACCTTTTTCTGCAAGATAAGCAATAATACCTCCTGCGCTTATATCCATATCATCAGGGTGTGGCTGAATACATAGAAGTTTTTTACATTTATCTATTACCGGAATCGGAATTAATTCGTTTATCTGCATTCTTACATCTCTCTTTTTTATTCTAAGAGCTCATTGCTATTTTTCTTAATCTTTTTAACTGCCTCGATAACAAGGCTGCACTGTTCTTTGGTCCCTAACAATAAACTATGATGGGCTGTTATACCGCTTTCGTAGTAAACCTTTGAACATACCGGAAGCCTAAAGCGGGAAGGGTCTATTAATTTCATATACTCTTTGTTTAAATAATGTCGCTTTTTAGTTAAAGGCCTGTAAAGCCCCCAGTCATTAAGCGGCTTGTACGGGCTATCAAATTCAAAAGCAATCTCACTTGCTAAAGCTTTTCTAAAAAGAGCTGCACTGACATTACGGAAATACTTTCTATCATACCTGAATGCAAACTGATAATAGGACTGCACTGTTGTTCCTGTACGCCTTAACATTGGTTTTATCCCTTCAATTAAAGTAAGTTCTCTGTTAAGGTATGCAGCGTTACGGTCCCTTATCCTGACCTGTTCAGTAAATCGTTTAAACTGCTCCAATAGTATAGCCGCCTGAAACTCTGTAATCCTGTAGTTGCCGGATTGTATTAAATCTCCTTCATTTGAATACCCTTCATTCTTGTCGGAAGATATGGACTCTGGTTTGCGGCCGCAGTTTCTTAAGGCATCGAGCTTAACAGCCGTTTCACTGTTATTTGTAACGATAATGCCACCCTCCCCGCAGGTTAAAACCTTTGTATTCTGAAGCGAAAATGTACCAATATCTCCGAAGGTGCCTACGTGTCTGTCTTTAAAAACAGATCCATGCTGATGTGAGCAATCCTCTATTAAAAATAAACCTTTACTGTTTGCTATTCTTTTTAGTTTTTCAATATCACAGATAGTTCCGAAGAGATGTACAGCAATAATCGCCTTTGTCCTGGGTGTTAAGGCATTCTCTACTTTTTTCGGGTCTATACACCAGGAATCTTCTTCAATATCAACAAGGATCGGTACTGCATTCACATTTATGACAACTTCGGCATCTGCTTGCCATGTTAAACCCGGAACAATAACTTCATCTCCGAATCCGATACCAAGAGCTTCCAGCGCAAGTTGAAGCGCTACTGTGCCGTTTGACACTAAAAAAGAATAATTTGCACCCGTAAAATCCGACCATTCTTTATTAAAGGTCTTTTCCATATCTCCGTTATATGACCATTTATTGGAGTCGATTACCCTGCTTAAAATATTCTTTTCAGGTTCACTAGCAATCGGCCAGGTGGGCCAGGGGCCCTTATACAGAGGTTTACCACCTTTCAGTGCAAGGTGTGCCATTCAATTCTCTCCTCTCTATATAGGGTATCATTCTTTACGACCCTACTGTGTTCCGTATTAACATTAATCTTTAATGGCTCCGGCAGTTATTCCTTTCTGAATTTGATTTTGGAAAACGAAATAAACAATGAACATGGGAGTTGCAATTATTGTAAGTGCCGCAAGCTTAAGGGTTAATTTTGCAGAGTGTTTTGTGGAGAAAACATAGAGACTTGTTGTAAGGGGTTTGAGTCTTTCAGTTTGTATCATTACGAAGGGAAGCATAAATTCGTTCCAGGCATTTATTGTATTAAAAACAATTACAGTGGCTATAATTGCGTTTGCAATAGGCAGACTTATATACCAGAATATCTGGATAACATTCGCTCCTTCTATGAGGGCACTTTCCTCTAGAGAAGAGGGTAGGGAATCAAAAAATGCCTTTATTAAAAGTATAGCAATCGGAAGACCTATAGCAGAGATAGGCAGAATAACAGAAAAAAGGGTATTAAGAATATGAGTTACCCTGAACATAACAAACATACCAACTAAAAAACTCTGAGTAGGAAGAATTAATCCCAGAAAAAATAATGAATAAAGAAGATCTCGCCCCTTATATTGCAAGCGAGAAAAAGAAAAGGCTGCTAGAGAAGAAAAGGCAATAATTATGAATACAGAAACTGTTGTAATAATTGATGATATAATAAAATGGTAACCGATTTTCGCCATTTTAAATGCTTTTACATAGTTGCCAAAGTAAAGATGCGAAGGAATCTTCAAAGGAGCATTAATAAAATCCGCGTTTGTTCGAGCAGAAGAAATATACATCCATACAATAGGCAATAGATATATAATTAAGGCGAGTATCAGAAAAATGCTTAAAATCTTTCCGTAAAAACCTGAGAATTCCCTGTTATAAAAATAATGCTTTCTCTTCATGGCGCTATCAAAATTCTTCCACCTTTCCTACAAAAGTTTTATTGATAAAGTTAATAATAATAATGATGGCAATTACCACAAACGTTAAAAGCACAGAAACTGCCGAACCGTAACCAATATCCTGGTTTTCAAAAAATACACGAACCAGAAAAACTGGCATGACAATACCTGACTCCATGGGATCTCTCCGTAACAAGATCTGGAAAAGGTCAAATCCTTTAAATCCTCCGGTTGTAACAATGAGCAAAGCAAGCATAATTAGGTTTTTAATTAGAGGAAGTTCTATTTTTAAAAATATTTTAGAAGAAGAGGCCCCGTCGAGTTTGGCAGACTCAATAATAGAATCTGGTATTCTTGCAAGTCCGGCATAAAAAATAGTCATGAAAAAACCGGAAAATAACCACCCGGATACAATAGAAACTGAAAGCATTGTAAAAGGATAGCTTAGCCAATCAATTTCCTTACCACCGAATAAACCAATTATGCTATTTAAGAGCCCAGAATGGTATGCATATATCTGCCGCCACAAGACACCTACAACAATAGATGGAAGAATTATAGGTGAGAAAAAGAGACTCCTGTATATGATAGAACGACGTAAGTGGATAACTATTCCCGCAAGTATAAGGCCAACCCCGGATTCTAAAAATATTGTAAATAGAATATATATAAGATTGTGGATAAAAGCTTTTCTCAATACCGGGTCTTTTGTAGAGCGGATGTAATGTTCCATGGTGCCGAAATTTATAATGTTAAATCTCCTCCATTCGGTAAAACTAAACAGTACAGTAAAAAGTAACGGAATAACGACGATTATCAAAAACAGGAGCACTGCTGGAAGTGCAAATAGGATATAGCTATTCTTTTTAGCTATCATTTATTACCACTCTTGCTATCAGACTAAATTGGACAGCTCTTTCTAAACTTTAACAGATCGAAAGAGCTGCCGTAAATTAGTTTTGGTTATTTATTTTCTTAGATGATTTATTTTCTGGTCAACAGCACTTAGAGCTGCCTCCGGGGTCTTGGCATTCACCAGTACCTGTGCAATCGCTGCATAGAGAGACTCTGCCATTTCCAGATTATACCCTGTATCCGGAGGTGATACCAGCGTTTGGGTGCTATTCATAAGATCCAGAACTTTGCTAATATAGGGATCCGACTTGTCCAGTGTTCCTTTTACGGTAGAGAAAGTTCCGATTTTAGCAAATTGAACTTGGTATTTCTTATCAATCATAAGTTTTAAGAACTCTATAGCTAGTTCTTTGTACTTTGTTTTTGCATTAGCAACAAAACCGTTGTTTAAACCCATATATGATGTCTGGTCACCTTTGCCATCCGGAAATGCAGGGAGATTGAAAAAGTCAAAATTTGCTTTTGAAGGATCAGGCGCGTTTTCGGGAATGACTTCTGTTTTAAACCAAGTTCCTAATGGATACATTGCAGATGAGTTATCAAATAAACGGGCAAAGCTGGGATCGTAACCAAGGGTGTTTAAATCCCTGTTTATGTAACCTTTTTTTCCTAATTCCGAAGCGTATTCCATAGCCTTAATAAAACCCGGGTTGTTGAATCTTGTTCCTTTCTTTAGACTTAAAACTTCATCCGCAATATCATCTCCTGCTATGCGGTAAAGAAAAACCCCAACAAAGTTGCCTGCAACCCAAGCATCTGAATTCCCCATAAGAATAGGAGTAATTCCTGCACCTTTTATCTTGGCACAAATGCTTAAAAATTGGTCCCATGTTTTCGGTATGGAGAGACTAAGTTTTGAAAAAATATCTTTATTGTACCACATCATTATTGTAACATCCTGGTTTGTTGGTAGCATATATGTCTTATTGTTAAATACTGCACCACTCCATGCCGAAGAAACCAGATTAGGACGTACTTCATTTGCCAATGTGCTAATATCTAGTGCTTCACCATCCTCTGCATGATTCTTTACCCTATTGCCACCCCACTCAAAATATATATCTGGTGGTGTATCGCTTGCGAGGAGGGAGGGCAAACCCTGAAATTGATAGTCATCACCGGAAGATCTATCCCATGTAACTGTAACCCCAGGATGACTCTTTTCAAAATCAGCCATCATAGCATCGTATATTTTTATTGAATCAGGACCTTCAGAGGGTGATGCTATCCTTAATGTAATTTTAGCATTTTCCTGTGCACCTTTTGCAAAAATATTTCCTACGGCAAAGAACACCAGGAGTATGCTAAGTAATAGTGGAAATACTCTTTTCATTAATGACCTCCTTAAAGAGCTTGTTTGTTAAACTAAAGAGATTATAAACTTTAAAGTAATTTTGTCAAGTATTATATTAATATTTATTAAATATATTGACATTATTTTGTTTTAGGAGTAAAGTCATGAGGAATTTTATCAATTTTTTATGGAGTTAAAATGGCGAAACTTGCAATAAATGGTGGCCCGAAGGAAAAAAAAAGCCCCTGGCCGGAATGGCCAATCTATGATGATAGAGAGAAGCAGAAGCTAATTGAAGTTCTTAATAGCAGAAATTGGGGGACCCTTGGACCAAAGGTCCTTGAATTTGAAGAGAAATTTTCAACATTCATTAATGTAAGCCATGCACAGACTGTTTCCAATGGTACGACTGCTTTGGAAATAGTGTTAAGGGCTTTGAACATTGGATATGGGGATGAAGTAATTGTTCCTCCCTACACTTTCATGGCAACAATCACTGCCGTATTAATAGTAAATGCTACTCCTATCTTTGTAGATATAGATCCGAATACCAACTGCATAGACGCTGAAAAAATAGAAGCAGCGATTACACCCAGAACAAAGGCAATAATTCCTGTGCATATATCGGGAACTCCTTCAAATATGGACAGAATAATGAAAATCGCAGAAGCATATGATCTATATGTAATAGAAGATGCTTCACAGGCGCATGGATCAGAATGGGAAGGTAAAAAATTAGGTAGTATAGGAACGGTAGGAACTTTCAGTTTCCAGCTAAGTAAAAACATGACCAGTGGTGAGGGTGGAATAATTACCACCAATAATAAGGAGTTAGCAGATGCCTGTTGGTCTATTCATCATGTTGGACGAAGACGAGATGACGAATGGTATAGACATTACAGATTATCTACCAATGCCAGGATGACAGAGTGGCAGGCAGCAATTTTACTTGTTCAACTTGAGCGTCTTAACTCGCAGATAGAAAAGCGTGAGAAAAATGCTGAAAAATTGGATAAATTATTGAATCTAATTGATGGAATAGAAACCTTCAAAATGGATAGTCGTGTAACCCGTCATACTCGCCATCTTTACATGTTTAGGTTTAAGAATAAATTTTTTAAAAACATCTCAAAAAAAAGGTTCATCGAAGCTCTTAATGCGGAGGGTATTCCCTGTGGTTACGGATATATAGAGCTTAATAAACAACCCATATTTAAAAATACCAAGATTAAGCAAATTCTCACACAAGATATTAATTATTACTCTCTAAAATTGCCCGAAACAGAAAGAGCATGCCGTGAAACAGTATGGATACCTCAAAATGTCTTGTTAGGTGAGGAAAAGGATATTGAGATAATAGCTAAAGCAGTGTTAAAAATACAGAATAACTGTAATGAGTTGTAGGCTTTTTACATGAAAGAATTATTAGTCTATCCGGAAGTCCAAAAAATAGAAATAAAGGGAAAACCATACCGTTTTAATAAGACACCCAGAATTAGGTATCAATCCCGTGAGTATACATATAATAAAATTATTAGAACATGGTGTAAGTTTAATAGGTATCAACTGCTAGAAAGTAATGGTGATGTAGAATTAATACTTAATCAGACAAATGATGAAAATATAACTTATATAGAAGAAAATAATTCACTTACAAATGAAAAATATACAATAGAAGTTAGTTTTGTTAATAGAGAGCCTCTTGTTAACATTAGATTCAGTCACAAACGGGGATTGATGTATGCATTATTCACTCTTCAGCAGATGATAAATGCAGATAAGCTGTACAACTGCTATTTAGAGGATTATCCGAAATTTAATATCCGTGGAATAATAGAGGGCTACTATGGTCCACCATGGAAAGATGAAGATAGAAAAGCCATTTTTTCTCTGCTCTTACAATACAAAATGAACACATATTTTTATGGGCCAAAGGATGATCCTTACCACAGAAAGCTCTGGCGAGTGCTGTACCCAACTGAGTCGCTTTCAAAACTAAAAAAATTATTCAACCGGGCACAGGTATTGGAGATTGATTTTTTTTATAGTATTGGTCCCGGTTTGTCCATCCGGTATTCAGATAAAAGGGATTTTGAACTTCTTCTCGAAAAAATAAAGCAAATTCACAGTATTGGAATAAAGAATTTTGGTTTTTTCCTAGATGATATCCCACCGATTCTACAGCATGGAGTAGATAAAAAAGTATATGAAGATCTTGTTTCTGCCCACATTGACATTATTTCCAGGCTTTTTAGCTATCTAAAAACTATGGATTCTGAGATTAGGCTGGTTGTATGCCCAACTCAGTATTACGGTAAAGGCAATGAATACTATATCTCCAAACTTGGCAGGAATTTGGATCCCTTAATCGATATTTTCTGGACAGGTCCTGAAATATGCTCACGGGAACTTAATCTTTATGATGCATCTGTTTTTAGAACATCGACGTATCATAAACCACTCTATTGGGACAATTATCCGGTGAACGACCTTGAAATGAGTGAAGAAATGCATATTGGACCATATCTTAACCGGGACATGCATCTTTACAGATGTTCAAGAGGAATTATTTCCAATGGTATGCAATATGCCGAAGCGTCAAAAATACCTTTTATTACTATTGCGTGTTATCTATGGAATCCAGAAAAGTATAAGCCACAAAATTGCTGGGAACATGCCATAAAATCTATCGTTGGAGAGGAAGATAGTGAAGATTTTCTTGTTTTTGCGGATAATGTAAGATACTCAGCCATATATCCCTCTAATTCACCTAAACTTGAAAATATTATTACAAATCTGATCTTTGAATATTACTATGGCAATAGAGAGAGAGGTTTTTATGAATTTGACAGAGCAATTTCGCAATATTTAAAGGCTTCAGAAAAGCTTCTAAAAGGGATAAAGAATGGCAAACTTGCAAAAGAGTTAGAACCATGGCTTAATAAATTTTCAAAGGGAATAGAGTTATTTGTTAAAACAGTGGATTGTCTTAAAGATTACGATAAAAATAAGATTGATAATTTAAAAGAACTGTATAAGAATTATCAGGCAGATAAAACAAAAGTTTTTGCGGATGTGCTTTATCCGTTTGTTGAATCTGTATTAGAAGGGGATTTCCATATCAAGGATCAAGAGAATTATCTATGAAGCAAAAATTAAATGTAAACATGATAAAAAAACAAAACAGGAGAAATATTTTTTATGAAATTATAACGAACGCTCCTATAAGCAGGCTTTCAATATCACAAAATCTTCATCTTAGTCTGGGAACAGTAACAACCGTTGTAGAGGAATTGATTAATAGAGGTGTAGTTAAAGAAGAAAAAGATACCCAGACCAGCGTTGGCAGGAAACCGAATATAATCAATTTTGTGCCAAAAGCCAAAAGAATAATATGTATAGATATGGCAACACGGCATTTCTCTTTTTCCTTGAAAGACCTTTCATTACGTAGTGAATTTTCATACCGATATCATTTTGATAAAACAAAAAACTATGAAACTAATTTTAGAATATTTTTGGAAACTATGAAGGCGAAGGTGCTTTCAAATGAAAATCTTCGGAATACTATTGGAATCGGAGTTTCTGTGCCGGGTCCGTATTCCGCAAAAGATGATAGGATATCCTGCAAGCTTATCCCTGAAATTACAAAGATAAACCCACGTAGAATTATTTCTGAATATTACAAAGGGCCAATACTTCTGGATCATGATGTTAAATTAGCAGCAACATCAGAAGTTAAGCTTATACCCGGTTTTAATCATAAGGTGATTCTCTATCTTTACCTTGATGAAGGCGTGGGAAGTGCAATATCGATAAACGGCGGTATTTATTCAGGGGCAGATGAATTTGCAGGTGAAATTGGGCAGATGGTTATCGGAAATGAGAAATTTGAAAATCTAGTATCATGGAAAACATTATTAGCACGTCTTGATCTTGTAAAGGAAGATAACGATGAACTTATAAAACCTGATGCACTTAAATCCAGGTTTAATGATAAGGAACCTCGTTTAATGGGTGAGCTTGATAATATTATAAGAATAGCAGGTAAAACGATAGCCAATATAATATGTGTTTTAAATCCGCATTATGTAATTTTAGGAGGTAAATACAAAATATTCGGTAAAAGATTTATCGAAGCACTAGAATCAGAAACGAAAAAATACCTAATCGAGGATCTTAAGAAAAACCTACATTTTCGTTTGTCCAATCACCTTGAAAGCGGACCTCTCCTTGGTGCAGGAAGCATAGTGAGAGATTACTGGCTGGATAATCCCTAGATCCTGTCCTTTGGATGAAGTGGTGTAGATAAATGGATTTTAATGATATTTTTACGGGAGATTAGAAATGAAAACAGCTGTTATTCTTGCCGCAGGTATAGGCTCGAAGATATGGCCATATTCTGTTATAAGACCCAAAGTTATGATACCCTTGGCCAACAAGCCGATAATAGAATACCTGATAATTACCCTTAAAGAGATGGGATTTGAAAATATCATAATTGCGGCCGGAAACCTTGGTGAGCAGATAGAGAATTATTTCCGGTTAGAAAGTTCTTTACAGATCATAAAAACAGGGAGTACATCGGGAACGGCAGATACCCTATCAAGGATTTCAGAGTTTATCGAAGATGATGACTTTTTGGTTTTGTATGGCGATACCTATATTGAAAAGGAAGATATAGCAAAGCTAATTAGGCTGTATAGAGAAAAAGGAATATCGGTACTTGTTGAGCCATTAAAGAATGAGCCGAGCAGAGACTGGATCTGCTGTAACTTACACGAAAATACAGTGGAAAACATCTTGGGACATCCCAGGGACGATGCAACTCATAGATTCTGTGCCTTTGCTTTTAATAAAAGGTTTTTAGAATATATTGATGTTAATTCAGGAATCTTCACCAGTGTTCAGGTGGGGATGATGCCACCTGAAGAAAGTTATATTGAAATGTCATTACAAGATTATATAGAGGATGGCGGTGTGGTCTACTCTGCAGAAGCGGAGAGGAAATTCTTTGATATTGACAAACCATGGCATATACTAATGGCTAATTATTATGTTGTGGACCTTAGATGTGGGGAGTTAACCGAGAATCATTTGGAGAAAGGCGCATCGATTGATGGTACTGCTGATCTTCGAGGCTTTGTTCGACTCGGAGAAAACAGCCACATAGGAAAGAATGTTAAGATTAAAGGCAATATTATAGTCGGTAAAAATACGATTATAGAAAATGGTGCAATAATAAACGGTAATGCGGTTATTGGAAGTGACTGCTATATAGGCAATTATTGCTATATAAATAATAACTCTGCTATTGGTAATAGGTGTGTTATTAATCACTGTGCAGAATTCGAAGGTATAATTATGGAAAATGTTTATCTGTATCATTATATGGAGTTTTACGGCATCATAGGACAGAGTACGGACCTCGGAGCTGCTACTGTTTGCGGTACTTTAAGATTCGATGACGGAGAGACTTCCCACAGGGTTAAAGGTCGAAAAGAACACCCTAAATATTTTTCAAATGCTACTTTCCTGGGTGATTTTTCAAGAACCGGTGTAAATACAATAATTATGCCGGGGTGTAAAATTGGAGTGTACAGTATAGTAGGTCCCGGAGTGATTCTAACCGAGGATGTTCCAGATAACACAATTGTCATGGCAGAGCAGAAAACTGTAAAAAGGGAATGGGGGCCCAACCGTTACGGATGGTAAGGTGAACCTTTTTCTTGAGAATAAAAGAATCAAGATAACCTTTAATAGAGAGAATGGTGCTATTATCGGGTTGTTAAATAAAGAGACAGGGTGGCAGGTAATAAGGCAACCAGGACTGGCAATGGGTATTCAGCTCCTTGTGCCGATCAAGGATCACAGAAATAACAGGGCGAGTAGCAAAATACAGAAGCTTTCTGCATTTGATAAAAAAACAGAAACTATGGCCGGCCTCTATTGGGATAAGATTACTGCTAATCATTCCGGGGATCTGGATATTTCTGTTTTTCTGTTAGTCGAGTTAGACGGAATATCTATAAGTTTTATTATGACCATAGATAACAGGTCGCCTTACATTATAGAGGAAGTATGGAATCCATGCCTCGGCGGAATTCGGGAACCCGCAGAAGAAAAATGCCTGGAATCGTTGTCCGTGAATATGTGTGGCGGCTTGAGCAAAGAAATCCTCGGGGATGGTTTTCCCCAGAAGAGTGGTTACTATGGAACAATACACCCAACCTTTATAAAAACATTCCCGGATGTAGAAGCACAAACTTCTTTTATTCTGTTAGCCAACAATACTCAAGGCCTATATCTGGGCATGCATGATAAAGAGTTAAATATTGTAAACTTTGTACATGAGCTTAAGCCTGGCTACCTCGATAGCAAGAATAAACGCGTGCCATCAGCCGATACAATTGGCGGTAAGCCGATAGGTTATGTTGTAAGTGCCGTGAGACTTCCCTTTATAGAGCCGGGAAAAACTATTAAACTGGCACCTATTGTAATTAATCTGTTTAAGGGAACATGGCATAATGGTGTCGAGCAGTATAAAAAATGGCGGAAGACATGGTTCTTCTCTAAGCCAGAACCTGAGTGGCTTAAGGAGATAGACTGCTGGTTTACCTTACAAATGAATACCCCTGAAGGAGATTGTAGGTACCGATACACCGATCTTGTAGAAATAGCAGGAGAAGCAAGAGACAAAGGTGTGGGTGCAATTCAGCTCATAGGATGGGCTCGTGACGGACAGGACGGTGCAGAACCGTATCAGGATATCGATCCGAGACTCGGAACACGAGAAGAATTAAAAGAAGCAATAAGGAAAGCAGAATCCATGGGCGTAAGGATTCTCTTGATGTGTAAATTTAAATGGGCAGATATATCTATCCCGGAATTCAAAGAAGAACTGCTTTCATGTACTTTAAGAGATATGTATGGGAATTATGTTCAATTCGAAGGTTATGCATATGAAACAATGACACAACAATTGACAGGTGGAAGTAGAAGAACCGGTGCCGGGTTGTGCCATCTCTCCGAAGAATACAGAAAAATTGCTCTAAGAGAGTTTAAAAAGATTCTAGAACTTGGTTCCAGTGGTATTCTGTATGATGAACTTGCAAGCAACATGCTTCTATGTTTTGATACTTCTCATGACCACAAATGGGGGGAAAGTAATTTTAAGGGTTCTTTAATGCTGGCGAAGGAATTTTACGAGACAGCTCTGGATACACGAAAAGATTTCTTACTGGCCGGCGAAGGACCTAATGATCATTTATCCCAGTATTATCTTGTTAGTTATGTTCGTACGTGGAACGGAGAATGGGGTGGTCTGAATGAAGAGAATTATATAGCAGCCTGGAAGTACCTGAATCCCCAAATGAGATTTGCTACTTGTATAACGGGATGGGATGACCGTGAAATGATAAACCAATGCTTGGTTAACGGCTACATAATAAACTATGAACCCTATAACTTTAAAGGCAAGCTTTCCGATTTTCCTGATACTGTTGCTTATGGTATGAAAGCACAAAGACTCAGGAGAAGGCTTTGGGATTATATATGGGATGGTATCTTTAAGGATACCATTGGTGTAGAGTTATCGTACGATGGTAAAAATTCCGCCTGCCTCTATTCTGTATTCGAAAACAGAAAAAATAATAAACGGGCCGTTGTGATTGCAAATCAGGATCACGAAAATGATTTAGATGTAAGACTCTTGCTCGATAATGGCATTCATAATTTTGATATGTATGATATAGAGAACGATTCTGTTAAGATATGTTCTGGCAGTCTCACAGTCAAAAGGCGATCATTAAAGGTTCTTGTGGAACGATAGAAGAAGCAATGATATTCAGGTGTACTATTTGAATGGTTACTTAATGATAGGTGAATAAACCATTAATGATAATCTAGTGCCGTTGTAATTTATTGACTTTGATATACTTTTTTTTACAATTGATCTACTGTAGAATACTGGCATGAAAATAATCCATACGGCAGATATCCACTTAACCGAAAAGAAGAATAGGTTTCACTCATACAGGTGGAAGGCCCTGGAAAGGGTTATAGAAAAGGCCAATGAAACCGGGGCCGGGATGATTACGATAAGCGGTGACCTCTTTGATTCTCTTAGGGCAGCGGAGGAACTTCGTAACGAGATAAGGGCTCTCTTCGAGAGATTCAAAGGGAGGGTGGTAATTATTCCCGGTAACCACGATGCGGAAGCTTTCCCTAAGGGGGCCTATTTCGGAGCCAATGTGCATGTAATAAGGAACCCGGGTGAACCCTTTAAGGCCGAAGGCTTTCCCGAAGTTTGGGGCCTTCCCTTTTCCGGGATGCAGAAGGAAGATACCCTTGCGACGCTGAAATCCCTTTCGCAGGGAGTCGGGATGGGTGAAAACTCTATTCTCCTCTTTCACGGGGAGCTGTTAGATGTTTCCGGTGACTGGACAAGTTACGGGGACGAAGGTCAGAAGAGGTACCACCCCGTGAAACTCTCCTACTTCGAGAAACTTCCCTGGCGCTACATACTTGCAGGCCACTTCCATACGAATTTTTCAGTGAGCACCTTCGGGTGGGAAAAAAGAGGGGGCAAACAGGTTCGCCAGAGCGGAGGCTCCGGTGCCGGTGGGGAGAGCCGCAAAAGCACTGAAGCCGGGAAAACCAGCACAGGCTTTTTCGTTTACCCGGGTTCCCCTGTATCGATTACCAGCAAGGAGACAGGAATACGCAAGGTGAATGTCCTGGAGCCGGGTGGGGAGCCCAAAGAACTTGAACTTGATACTTTCCACTACGAGGAGGTAGATGTGGAGCTTTCACCCTTCGACAGGCAGTCGCCGGTAGCCAGGGTTGAAGCGGCACTGAAAGCGGCACCGAAAGGCGCCTCTCTGCTTCTACGAGTAGGAGGCTATTTCGACGGGGAGAGGTGGAAGGTCTCCGAGGAGAGGCTTGCAAAAGAGATAGAGAAGCTGGGCAGGGCCCTTGAAATTCCTGAAATGGAGGTTCCCGCTCTCGAGTTTCACGATGTTGGAAAGATCCTCTCCGATGAAATCTATGTCCGCTTTATGAAAAAGTTGAAAGCGATGCAGGTCGATGATGATACAAGGTTCCTTATGCAGCGTATCCTTATGAGGGCAATTATGAGGGTGACAAGATGAAGCTTAGGGAAATACTGATAAACAGCTACGGCCCGATCTCCTACGGGGAGCCCTTGAAGCCGGGAAACATATCCCTCCTGTGGGGAGAGAATGAGGACGGAAAGACTCTTACAATAGAGGCTATACTGAAACTGCTTCTGGGAAAGAAGTTCAAGAGGCTGAAGAACTGGAGAGAACTGCAGAGGGTGGAGGAGAATCCCGTTGGTAGGATAACGGTGGAGAGGAACGGAGAACTGCTCGTTTTCCCCTCTTCGGGAAGCATTACCGACCATATCGATGTGAGCCCTGAGATGTTCAGGGACCTCTTCGTAATAACCAACAGTGACCTGGTGATTCCCGAGGAGGCCATGTTCTACAGGAGCATAAGCGAGAGGCTTACCGGGCTGAACAGGCAGAGGATAGACGAGATAGTCAAGAATATCAGGGTAATAGGAAAGATTACCCCGAAAGGTGATTTCCAGAATACCGAGGATACCGCATACTTAAGGAAGAGGTTCGAGAAGGCCGAAGAGTTTCTGAAAGAAGCGGAGGATTTCATAGGTGAAGCGAGAAGCAAGGGTTATGACAGGCTCGAAGAAAAACTCGTCGCCTTAAGGGAGGAAAGGGACAACTTCTCCCGGCAGATAATACTTTTGGAGGAGGCAAGAAAGAGGGAACACTACCGGAAAAACATGGATGCCCTGCTGAAACTGAAATCTGATAGTTCAAGGTTGGAGGAACTTAAATCTTACAATGACGACGAGTTGAACAAGCTTAAAAGGGCGGTTGAAAGGATAGATGAGTCGAAGGCTCGAATAGCAAGCCTAAAGTCCACGAAGGCCATGCAGTCGGAACGGATAGAGAAATACCGCTCTGACCTTGAAAGCAGGAATGTCGAACTGAAGGTATCGGAGGATAAACTCAAAAAGGTCGAGGATAACCTGAAAGAGCCTGTAAGAAAGTACCACGGACTGGTAGAGAGAAAGAGCGTCGGTGAGACACTCTCCGGGATTCTAATGATCTCCATATTGATATTTACCGGCCTCGGAGCCCTGTTCCAGTTTGTGTCGGCACTTACGCTTCTGGCGGTGGGCTTTGCTGTCCTTGCCGTTGCCTCGTTACTGGTGTATTTGTTTTGGGTAGCCTTTCCCCGTTCCCGGTTAAAGAAATCTGAGGCAGCTCTTTTGAATGCCGCAGCCGAGCTTGGTTTTATAGTGAGTGATGTGAACAAGCTTCAGTCTGTTATAGATAGCTTCGAAAGTGAAGTGAAGAAACAGGGTGAGTTCAGGGATGGCCTTGAAAAAAGGATAACAGGTGAAAGTTACCGGCTTAAAAATATGGAGGAGGAGATATCCGGGCTCGAGGAGAGTATCCGGAGGGATATGAGGATGATAGAGGCAGTCCTTAAGGAGAGAGGGGTTGGGAGCATAGAGGACTACGAAGAGAGGCTTAAAGAAAAGAGAGGCCTGGAGGCTGAGGTGAGGAGCTATCGCCGCACCCTGGAAACGGAGCTTGGTACCGGCGGGGCCACCACGGATGAAGCCCTTTCAACCTGGGAGGAAAGGCTTACTGCAATTAGAAAGGCCATAGAGAAAGAAACCGAAGGGGAGGATGAAAGTGAAACCGGCATAAGGTTTTCCGAGTCGACCTTCGAGGAAGCCAAGAGGAAGCTTTCGGAGACAGAGAGAGAGATAGAGGAGACGGAGAGAGAGCTTAAAGGTTACAGTGGCAGGTTGAATTATTTCGACAGGAGGGCTAATGAAATTCTGCTCGACAGTAAGCAATTTGCGGTTGAGGCACTTGAAGATCTGGTTCATGCAAGGGAAGCGGTTGCAGACTTCCGCTCTGCTGCCATCAGGAGGAGGAAGGCGGCGGTGGAAAGTATCAACCTGTTGGAAGATATTGCGAGGGAGGACGAGGACAAGATAAGGAAGCTATTCGGAAGGGAGAGTGCCGTTAGCAGGTTTTTTGCCGGCATCTCGGGCGGGCTTTACAGGGAAGTCGATTACGATGCGGGAAGGGAGGATCAGAAGATACGTGTCTGGAGGCGGGACGGGGTGAAGCTCGAGCCAGGGCAGCTTTCGGGTGGTGCCTACGATCAGCTTTACTTTGCGATACGCCTGGCATTTGCAGAGAGCCTTTTCGGGGAGGAGAAGGGATTCTTCATACTGGATGATCCTTTTTTGAAGTCCGACAGGAAGAGGTTTGAAAGGCAGATGGGTATGCTCTTCGACCTGGCAGGCTCTGGCTGGCAGATACTTTACCTGTCTGCAAAGGACGAGGTGCTTAAGGCATTCAAAGGGAGGGGAGGGGTAACGATGCTCCCACCGCCGGCAGTGGACTTTAAGGCTTAAGAAAAACCTGTTTAAGGGGCCTGTGGGGTCTTAGAATTGGGCCTTGAATTTGAGCTTTATAACTTCCTGCTTTATAACTCCCCCGGCGATACCCACCTATGTTCCTCCGAGCTTTTTAGTGCAGCTTCCACAAAGGCCATACCGAGGACGCCATCTTGGATGTCGGGATAATCGAGTTCATTGCAATCGATATTCTCTTTAAAGATTATCTTTTTGAGCCTGCATGCAAAACCCCTGTATATATTTGTAAATGCCTCTATGAAACCCTCTGGGTGTCCCATCGGGAGGAATGCTGCCTTAAGAGCCTCCCTTTCGAGCTCGGGGGCGTTTCTACCCGTTCTTATGATTTGTGTGGGGGCATTGTTCCACTTAACTATCAGGCTATTTGGTTCCTGTTGCTTCCATATCAGTCCGCCCTTCTCGCCGTAGACGGAAATTGTAAGGTTGTTCTCTTCGCCGCTTGCTATCTGGCTTAATGTAATAACACCCATTACCCCGTTTTCGAAGTGGACGAGTATGTCGCCGTCGTCATATATCTTTCTGCCCTTTGCCGAAATCCGGAGGTCGGCATAGAGCTCCCCTATCTTGAGGCCGGTAAAGTACCTTGCGATATGCTCTGCATGTGTTCCGATGTCACCGATTGAACCTGCAATGCCACCCTTCTCCGGTTCCAGACGCCAGATTTTTCTCTTGCGCGGTCTTGCAAGGCCACCCTGAACGTATGAAACAATAATCCTTTTAATCTTTCCAAGATCACCACGGAGGATCCTTTTTCTTGCCTCTCTTGCCATGGGGTAGCCCGAATAGACATAGGTCACGGCAAAGGGAAGGGCTTTGGCCTCTGCAAGTTCCTTTAGTTCCTTTGCCTCGTTGTATTTAATTGTAAGCGGTTTATCGCTTACAACGGGAAAACCATGCTCCAGGGCAAGCTTTGCAACGGGGTAGTGCAGGTAGTTTGGGGTGACGATGCTTACGAAATCCATTCTTTCCCCCCGGGGGAGGGTGGATTCCGTTTTTATCATTTCCTCGTATGAAGCGTAAACCCTCTTCGGGTCGAGGAAAAGGAGTTTCCCCATTTCCTGCGATTTTTGGGGACTGGAAGAAAATGCCCCGCAGACAAGCTCGATTTCACCTGTTAAGTTTGCAGCCTTCCTGTGAATTTCGCCTATAAAGCCGCCGGGCCCGCCGCCTACCATACCCATCCTTAGTTTTCTGTTCACGATTTTTGCCCCCTTTTAGATACTTTGTTATTTTAGATACTTTGTTAAATCTCCGGGCTCGCCTATACTCTCTTGAATCCCTTAAAAACACTACTCCTCTATCTTGACCCTGTAAAGGCGTGTGCTCGGGAAATCCTCCGGAACGAAGTAGAGGTAACCATTCTGAAGTGTCATTCCCTCCTTGGCGATACTGTGCTTATCGTTTATTTCCGGCATGGCGATGCTCTTTTCCAGCGACAGTTCCAGGTTCTCCTTGTGGAACCTGTAAACATCGATCTTGCCATGCTTGGAAGTTCCCCTCCTTATTCCGGAACAGTACAGTTTCCCGTTGTGGTACTCTATGTCCTGGTAGGCGGTATGCCTTCTGTTCCTTATCTTCTTAAGGAGTTTTCCCCGGGAATCCCAGATATAGATATCCTTTGCATCCCAGTTCATGCCAAAGATGTAGTCCCCGTTGGAAGTTACCGCACCAATGTGGTCAGTGGCAATAAAGGCCTGCGCCGGCTGAAGGTTCTCGGGGTCGATCTTGAAAATAATTGATACCGTCTGGGCCTTGTATGCTGCGAGGGGGAGGAGGATGTATCCGTTGTGGTAAGATATGCCGCCCGGATGGTAGATATTTCCAACCCTGAACTTTACCTGTGCCAGTAACTGGTAGGTGTTCTTGTCCGCTTTGAATAGGTAACCGGTTTTTTCCTCTTCCTCGACAGCGGTCAGGAAGAGGTAGGATTCTGTTAAGGCTATACCCTGAACGTGGCCCGTGAAGAATCCCAGGGGGGCTGAGGTTATCATGCCATCCTTTTTCTTGTTTTCCATGATATGCTGTATGTTCAAAAATATAGCGCTAAGTCAAGATAAAAAATATGGAATTTCAAAAAAAATTACAAAAAAAATTATCAAAAAAGGGAATCAATTTATGACACCGGCGTGTAAGATGTGCCATGATCGGTCCCTCTATCTTTAAGTCTTTTTAAGTCTATTTCCGGGTTTATCTGAATGTCCTGTGGCCTTCCCTGTTCAGGGCAACGAGCCCGGCTATTGCCTTGTTCAATCCATCGATGTCTTTTTCACCGCATGCACCGATTCCCATGAGGGCGGTATCGATGAACCTTTCGATAGCATCTGTCCACCGGGAAGGATAACCCTTACGCGGTGTGAAATCTTTTATCTTGTACATACCGTGGGCCATGTCTATTAGTGCGAAAGCAGCACCGTAGAAATCCTTGTTCTTTGCCGCAGTCTTGATTTTTCCGGGCAGCATTGCATTGTTTCTCATTACCTGCCTTACAAGGTCCCTGTTGTACTCGGCAAAAACCGAAGCTGAATCCTTCGCCTGGACCCTATTGCAGCCCATCCTCCGGATTCAACCATGATTGCTATCTCGATATTCTCGCCATCCGGTCTCCATAAAAGTTGATACTTGCCGCCCGTGTAACTCACATAGGATGTGGGAGAGCCTTCCCATCCTGCCATTCGAATCAGGAACCGGAAAGTCTCTTTTTCTCGATTCTTGATATCTTTAGCCATGCAAATGAAGCTGAGACTATGTAGAAGGCGTACCCGGCAAGTTCGAGCAGGCTGGGGTTACCGTTGTATCCAAAGAGGCCCTTGGCGATACTGCCTATGTATCCCTTCTCGTGGAGGAGTGGATAGCTTCCGTCTGGCAGGACGGGCGGATTTATATTGAAAACATCTTCGCGGAGTACGGGAATCCAGCCCGCTTCCTGGAGCTCGTGTATCCCGCTGGAGAAAAGGCCCGATGCAAAGAGTATCAGGGTAATATTGATAACGGTAAAGAATACTCTTATATTGAGACGCCATGTTCCTGCTAGGAACAGTATGGAAAAGGCGACTGCAGCAGCCATGCCAAGGAGGGCACCCGTGAGGTTGTTATTTCCGGTTGCGAAATTTGCAGCGGAAAGAAAGAGTACTGCCTCGATTCCCTCTCTCAAGATAGCCGTAAAAACAAGAAAGAACACGCCGAGCTTGTAGGTGGAGGATATCCTTTCATTGAGCTTTCTCCGGAGTTCCCTACCTTGATTGCTATTCTTCAGCATCCAGATTATCATCGTTGTCAAAAGCACGGCGCTAACTATCATTACCAGGCCTTCGAATATCTGTTCGCCCTTACCTGTAAAGCCGCCTGCCAGCCTGTCAAAGAGGAAAGCTCCCGCTATGCTTGAAAGGATGGCAAGAAGAATGGCTGAATAGACCGTGCCGTGAAAGTCCTTTATCCCCTGGCGTTTGAAAGTTGCTATGACTATTCCTATTACAAGAGAAGCTTCCAGTGTTTCCCGGAAAAGTATTATGAAACCTTCTATCATAGTTCAACCCCTGGCTCTGGGGATCCTGGCCTTGAAGAGTCTTGCGCTGATGATTCTGTCATTGATGGTCCTGGTTCCGATGATCCTGGCTTGCAGAAATCCTTCATAATCAAACCTCAAGGGCAATTTAATAAATATGATAATAATAGTCAATATTATTACATCAGCAAAAGTTATGGTTGACTATAAATGTTTTATTATTATAATAAATGATATAATATTCTTAGGAGGTTTTAAGATGGCGATAGATCCGGTATGCCTGATGGAAGTGGATGAAAAAACGGCTAAGTTCAAAACCGAGTACAACGGCGTAACCTACTATTTCTGCGCTCCCGGCTGCATGAAGGCCTTTGAAAAGGAGCCGGAAAAATACCTGAACAAGCAGGATGAGGAATAGGTAAACTGCCAGTCGTAGCCGATTGGCAAAGAGCGTTTTCGAATTGGATTAATGGCTTACATCACCATTCCATAGATTTTTTCCGGTACGTATATCATGTCATAGTACCATTTGTAACCTGAAGCTGTTATTACCCTTGAGTATCCACCTACCACAGTGTAATCAATTGGCACATAGTAACCTGGCTTTACATCAGAATTAAAAGTGCGCAGGGGATCATTCTCCCTTATATGCAGGTAGTCCATGCCTGAAGGGGGCGGAGTCGTAGAGTATAAGAGACAGAGGGCATGGCCAGGATTCGCCCTTTGATAATATGCAAGTGTTCCGATATACGGTGTGTAACCCCAGTATCTAAGAAGCCCGGCGGTCATTAATGCCCAATCTTCACAGTCGCCGCCATCCTGTTCTATAAACTGGTCCGGCCGCAGTGCAATTGGATTCGACTTGTACTTGTAGTTTCGGTAAAGTTCATTTTGAAAATCCTGTATTTCGTCCCACGATAATCGGAAGTCCCCGTTCTCATCGGCACTCTTGTAGAGGATAAGAACACTTAAATCGTCTATTCCGGTTTTTTCCCTAAAGAGGTAATCGTTTATTTCTTCTTTCATGTAATCGAGTGAAAAGTTCTCCATCGACAGTTCCGGTGCCAAATATCTTTTTCCATATTCGGTATCGACCTCCTGTATGGTAATACCCCTGTACTCGATTTCTCTTACCACCCTTAATGCCCTTGGCCTCTTCTGCTTCCCCTTCCGATTTTGTTGATTTTTCTTATTTTCCTGGTGCTGGATTTTCCCGACAGACTTGTTGATACTTGCCACCACCTCTCTGTACGATGCTATGGTTTCCGGGTCTATATCGGGAATATCTTCCAAACTGAATGGTTTTACCTTTTTATTGTTATTGTTCAGGCTTTTCTGCCTCTCCTTCTCCAGCTCCTCTATGATTTTTTCTATCTTCTCGTAGGAGATTTGATTTTGATTCGTGCTATCGACCGGTGGTTTTACGCTATGGTTGTAGGGTGGCGTGACTTCGTCGATTACTAACTCCACGATACCTGTAAAGAGTTCCTGGAAGTATCCCCAGTTCATGAACAGCAGAAAGGCAGAAAGGCCAATAATAAAGTTGAAAATCTTGTTTCTTCTCTCGGCCCTTTTGGCAGCCTTCTCTCTACGTTTTTGTTCCTTTATATTTGGTATGTCCGGGTCACTCTCATCCAGGTAGGCAGAAACCGCCTTCACCGTGTCAGCCATTTTGGGTATATAGCGCTTGCAGACGAATTTACCCCGATGTGCCGGCAGGTATCTCTTTCGGGCCAACGTATCCTGCTGTGCCGTTACCTGCTGTGCCGGCAGGTAGTCCTTGCCTGCCGATACCTTCTCGCTGGCAGGCGTATCCTGCTGTACAGGCGGATGCCTCTTACTGGCCGGCGCATACCCGGCCTCTGCGGTCGCTCCCCTGTTCAAGTTCAAAGCCGCCTGGACTTCCCAGGCCTGGTACCCGGAGGCCAAAAGCGAGTCTGCCTTGTATATAGAGACAATTCTGTCCAACCTGAAGGTTCTGTTATCCTCTTTCAGGTAACAGTAGGTCTTCAAATAAAGTTGATTCTTGCCGCCGTAATAACTGGTTTTCCCGTAATAAGAGCCTCCGGACCCGATACCCTTCCAGTTGTTGCTTACACCGTATGCCTTTACAAGCCTCTTCGATCGATTCCCTTTGGAATCTTCATAGTTGAGGATATAAAAACTCCCAATTCTTATCCATAAGCCCGGCGAAGCCAGGAGCTCCTCCCTTGGGATTTGCTTTAGCTTTTCTGTGAGCTTTGAAATTTGGTTTCCCATTGATACTGGCTTTTCTGTGATTCCGGTGGATGTCATGACACAAATCTGTAAGCATGATACGTGCCACAGCGAAAGCATACTTGAAATGCCCTTGTAATGCCTGATTACATATCTATTGCCGTTTTCTTCATAACTCCGGTTACGAGAAAAGTAACCGAAGTTACTTATGTTTCCACGTGGGTTTTAAAGGTGGTTCTTAAGGAATTTGGAGCAGGCAAGTTTTTTATAGCCAGAATGTGAGAACCAATATCCACACACAGTTGAATTGCTCTTTCTAAGTTTATGGAAATGATATCTTGCAAGTCATAATTATTTTTTAATTGTTCTACGGAAAAAGGTTGTTTTGATTCTATCCTCCCTATACAACGTGTAAGAGATTCCAGTTTATTTAAAACTACATCATCCATTTTTTAGAAACCTTTTTACTTTCGTATTGAGTATGTGCCTTACATTTGGAGCCATGTCTTCCTGATAATCCAACATCTTTATGATAAACTTGGCATACTGATTACTGTCTTCTTTTTTTAAAAGTTTACCCTTGGTTAGAATCTCTTTCAGTAGAATTCCTTCTGCCCTGTTTAAATCCACTACATCGGTATTTCTTCCTGTTTTTTCAGATATTTCCAGGTTGATCTCTGCAAGTTCTTCCGGAGACATAGGGTTTTTGGCCGCTACTGCAATATCGATATCACTGCCGGGAGTGATTCTTCCTGTGGCAAACGAGCCATAGAGAATGGCTAAAGTTATCCCTCTTTTCGAGTTGATTATTTCCTTTACTATGTCGATTGTATCCTTCACTTTAATTACTTTAAGATAAAGAAGTGGCTTTTGCAATCTATTATTGTTTATTGAGATGGTTGCTTATCGGGTTACAGCTTTTGCCGTTCTAAATATCAACCTTGTGATATTCGCAGAAGCCCGGTTCCTTCCATCTTACATTGGTAGGAACGACCTCCACGTGAACAAGCTTGGGATCGTACTCGTCCTTGAACAGCCTCCGCATCCCGGGATGCAGTTCGAAGAGCTTTCTCTTTTTATCTGCACCGCCGCTTATATCGACTATTCCCTCTACTCTAACTTGATTCTTTTTACTGTCCACCCAGCATATTTCCACCCTGTTGTTCTGTTTTAACTCTTTAACCTTCCCGCTTATGTTGACTGTTGAACACCAGAACTTAAAGTCATCGGTTACAACAAACTTCATGGGCCTTACCCTGGGCTGCCCATCTACTGAGGTTGCAAGAACTGCAAACTGGGAATCGCTAATTATCTCTCTTACCTTTTCCTGTGACATAAGAAAACTCCTCTTAAATATTTTAGAGTGAACTATAATTTGTAGGGATTGAAATATTAACAATAATTGTTGGGTTGATCAAGAAACCGATGGTATCTTATGAGCAGAGTATGTATATTAAATTATGACTAATGAAGATCTTCGGAAATTAGATAAGATTCTCATTGAAGGCTACAAATACACTTCTAATGAAGATAAAATTATAAATGATGAGTGGGAAAAGGTGAGCTTAGAATCCTGGGATTAATACAACCAATCTTTATTCTTTTAAAGTTACAACCTTTTTCAACTATTTAAAATAACTTCAGTTACTTCCGGAGAAACTAAAGTTTCATTTTTTTATAAGCAAAATATCTCTTATCCTCGATAACACCGGTTTGAGCCATCCTTAATGCCCTGGTACAGATTTTGCAGTTCAGTTTACGTATTTCGGATTTGTTAGAATAGGAGGTTTTATAATGAAGAGGTTTAATTTAGTGGTGATTGTTCTCTCGCTGTTACTGGTGGGCGGGAGCGAATACGTTAGTTCCGACCAATTGTCAGACCCATTGGACTCACCAGAGTCAATCGAGAAAAAGCGGGGTTTCCTCTTTGAGATTGGCGGAGGCATGGTGGGGCTAAGTTATGGATCGGATACAGATGCATACCTTGCTTACATAGCCTCTTATGGCCTTCAAAGGGGCTCTCTTATGCTGAATGTCAATTTAGGCTGGTACATTACTGGTAACGCCTATTTTTTACTGTCTGCAACTGGAATCGGTGATCGTTTAGAAGACGTTTACGGTTATTACATGCAGTTAAATACTTATCTCTTTGCCCCCGGTATAAAGTACTATCCCTTTGGCAGAGGCCTTTCCCTGGGAAGTTGTGCAGGGCTTTCAAGAATAGTCGCGGTCTCCAATGTCGGAACATCTACAGTAAGTTCTTTCGGTTACGGGGTAAAGCTCTTTGCAGCTTACGACCTTTTGAACAAATACACCGGCTTTGGCCTGGATATCGGCATCGCTGCCAATTATATGTTTATAGAAGGTGAATCTGTAGCAGCCACATCGCTCTTTCTCGACCTTGTGTGGAAGTAAGGGCGGAAGTGAGGGAAAGATGAAGCTCCATATGAAGACTATATATAAAACTTAATTGATAATTCTCTCTTAATAAGTATTATTAGAGATGTTGGAGAGAATGTATAACTATGCCTGACGATCGGGGCAATTACAGAGACAACATCTCGCCTGGGCTTAAAGTTAGAATTGCTTTAAAGGGAGACTATAGAAGCGGCAATACCTTCGAAGGAGTGGTTAGCGAGATACTTACAAAAGCTCAATTTCATCCGTATGGGATAATGGTTAAACTTGAAGATGGGAAAATAGGCAGGGTAAAAGAGATAGTAGGGAAAGCAGGTGACAACTTAACAGAAAAAGGGAAAACCTTAGAAGAAAGCGGCGAAAGACCTAAAAGCCAACCTGAAAAACCATTGGAGGGAAAACTTGATCCTTACAGGGAGCCGGAGGAGATGACAATTAGAATTAGTGAGAATGAAACAGGATACTCCTATAAGAACCTCTTTTATCCATACATTAAGGATGCGTGTAGAATTATTATAAGAGATGCCTACATTAGAAAAGAGTACCAGATAAAAAATCTTGTTGCCTTCTGTAGTATCTTACCGGATAAGAAACCTGGTGAAGAAAGAATAGAGGTTACTCTGGTTACAGGGCACGAATCTACAGAAGAAGAAAAAGAGAAACAGATACACAAGCTTGAAGAGCTAAAAAAGGCCCTGGATGAGCTCAACATAAATTTTAAATATGAGTTCGATGACAAGCTTCATGACCGTTCGATAGAAACTGATAAAGGCTGGAGGATTATTCCTGGCCGTGGCCTGGATATATATCAGGACCCGGGCACCTACTATTCCCCTGTAACCTTTGACCAGACAAAGAGAAAGTGCAAAGAAACGGATATAGATTTTATTAAGAGGAAATAAATATGCCAAATTTTATTACAAATAATAGTACAAATAAGAACCTAAAAAAACGCCTTTTAGAATTAATTGGAGGAAGTGAAGAACTTAAATTTCTTGTAGGTTTTTTCTACTTTTCTGGAATTCGGGAGTTATACAGAGGTTTAAGAAATAATCCTAATGTTATTTTAAAAGTATTGGTTGGTCTTAATGTTGATAATACTAATCTGGGATTAATAGAGTATGGGGAGAAAACAAATAATTTATCAGATGAGGAGAGGTTAGAATTCTTTTTTAACTCAGTTAAAAAAACACTGAATTCTGATGATGTTGACAATGAAGAATTTTATGAACAGATAAAATATTTTATAAACCTTATCAAAGAAGATAGATTAATAATAAGGAAAACATATAATCCTAATCATGCTAAATTGTATTTATTTAAACTGGAATCTCAGCAGATTGGAAGAAGAAACCTTTTCATTACAGGTAGCAGTAATTTAACAAAATTAGGTTTGACAATACAGGATGAATTTAATGTTGAGATTTCTGATTATGGGTTTGAAGATGCAGAGGATTATTTTGATGATCTTTGGGAAAAAGGAGTCCAAATAACAGAAGATAATGAAGTAAAAAAAAGATTAATAAAACTAATTGAAAATGAAACCATAATAAAAGAGATTACCCCCTTTGAAGCTTACTGTTTAGTGTTAAAAAGCTATTTAGATTCTTTTCAGCAAAAAGAAATTGGTGAAACATTAATAAATTTATTAGAGAAGAATGGTTATAAACCATATAGGTATCAACTTGATGCTGTTCAACAAGCATTAGCAGTTATAGATAACCATAATGGTGTTGTTATTGCTGATGTTGTTGGGTTAGGAAAATCTGTAATTGCCAGTGCTATTGCAAAACAATTAAGAAAACGAGGAATTGTAATCTGTCCTCCTGGTATTATTGGGGATAAAAATAAGAAAACCGGGTGGATGAAATATATGGAAGAATTTGGTCTGCATGATTGGGAGGTAAGATCTTTAGGTGATTTAGAAAGTACTCTTGAATTTGTAAAAGCTCACGATGAAATAGAAGTCATAATTATAGATGAGGCACATAGATTTAGAAACCAGGACACACAAAGTTATGAAATCTTAAAAAATATTTGCCGAGGTAGAATAGTTATTCTCCTAACAGCTACTCCTTTCAATAATCGCCCAGCAGATATCCTCTCGTTAATTTCACTTTTTATAGTTCCTAAAAAGTCTTCGATTTCTCTAACTGATGATATTGTAAATAAATTTAGAATATTTAAGACTATATTCTATAAATTAGGTTATATTTATAAGAATTGGAATTCTAAAGACCTAAAGAAAAGAAAAAAAGCTGAATCATATTATTTTGCCTTATTTGGTGAAAAGAAAATTGATTTAAAAAAAGTAAAGGCTAGAACACACTATCTTGCTAAGCAAATAAGAGATGTAATAGAGCCAATTACGATTAGAAGAAATCGCCTTGATTTACTATACAATCCATATTACAAGGATGAAGTTGATAATCTGTCAAAAGTTGCAGATCCTAAGGAATGGTTTTTTGAATTAACAAGAGAACAATCTTATTTTTACGATGATATTATTAAGGAATATTTTGGGGATCCTGATAATGGAGGAAAATTCAAGGGAGCAATTTATAGACCCTTTGAATATGAAGAGGGGGCGCAGAATTATAATGATGATGTAATAAATAATAACAAAGGAATTTCCAAATTAGAAAAAAATCGTGAGTTCTATCAGCAAAGAAACCTTTTTGATTTCATGAGGAGACTGATTGTCAAGAGATTTGAAAGTTCCTTTGGTGCCTTTGAGCAGAGCATAAGAAATTTTAAAAAAATATATGAAGATGCTTTGGATTTTATAATAAAGACAGGAGATGGTAACCCGTATAAAGGTGAATATATTTTAGATCGTACACTGCTAGAGAAAATATACCAATTGGATACGGATGAAATAGAAAAATATCTTTTAGATTATGAGGAACAGATAAGGAATGGTGTTTATCCAAAGAAGCATAAGCGTTATAAAATTGAGAAATTTAGATATAAAGAAAAATTTGTCCAGGATATAAAATCCGATATAGAATTATTTGAAAAAATTTTAAAGAAACTTTCCAGTTTAGCTCTTGTAAATAATGATCCGAAAAGCAAATGTTTAATAGAAAAATTAAACAAATTGCGAAGAGAAGAACCAGATAGAAAAGTAATTATTTTTTCTGAATATTTAGATACAGTAAAATATTTAGAAAATAAGCTTAGAAAAGCTTTTGGTGATAGATTACTTGTTATAAGCTCAGATTTAAGTACTTCAAAAGCGGAAAAGATATATAAAAACTTTGATGCTTCTTATCCAGAGCAGGAAAATGATCATGATATTCTCTTATGTACTGATAAGATTTCTGAAGGTTTTAATCTTAATAGGGCAGGAATAATAGTAAACTACGATATACCGTGGAATCCTGTACGAGTTATTCAAAGGCTTGGCCGCATTAACAGGATAAGTAAGAAAATATTCGACGAACTTTATATTGTTAATTTCTTTCCCACTGAAGAGGGGGCTGAAATAGTTAAGTCGAGGGAAATTGCTCAGAACAAAATGTTCCTCATTCATAATGCTCTTGGTGAGGATTCTAAGATATTTGATATAGATGAGGAACCAACTCCATCCGGTTTATATCAACGGCTGCAGGAAAATCCAGATAATCTTGAGATGGAAAGTTTGTATACAAAAATTCTGAATATATTTGAAAATATAAAGAAAGAATATCCTAATTTGATTAAAGGCCTTAACAGTTTTCCGCCACGTATAAAAGTAGCAAAATATTTTGATAAAAATAAATTGCTGGTATTTTTTAGGAAAAGTCGTATGTATATAGTGGAACTGGGAGAGAAGGATAAAAAACCTAAAGATGTAACACTTGAAGATGTAATTGAAAATATAGAATGTGGACCAGAGGAAAAAGCAATTCCGCTTAGCAGTTATTTCTGGAAAAACTATAAATTGATTAAGGATTATAAAGAAAATGTCTCAATAGCTATCAGTGAACAAAGCTTAGAGAGAAAAGCATTAAATAATCTCCAGTATCTAATAAGAGTAAACAACGATAACGAGTTGCTTAGGTTTAAAAGATTTTTAAGAAGTCTTAGAGAGGATATTGTCGAATATGGAACCCTCTCAGATTATACTCTCCGAAGGATTGCAAACATCAAAACTGATAATTTGGAAAAAGTTGTAAACGAACTTAAAAGTTTAATGGATGAGCTTGGAGAAAATTATCTTGAGAAAGAAAAATCAAGGATCAAAGAGCTTAAAAAAGAAATAATAATTGCTATTGAGAATAGAAATAAAAATGAAGCAGGAGAATTGTAATGTCTGTGCGAGAGGTGATTGAGGATTTAATACAAGATTTTGAAACTGAAAAGTTAAGCAATCTTTTTAGAATTAAAAGTCGCAGGTTCCGACCAATTAACGAAGAGATTCAGATTGGTGAAGATGAGGATTTTGGTAATGGACTAAATGTAGGTGAAATAGATTTATCGATTGATGAAAAGATTTGCATATATGCCTTTAAAGTTAATAGAAAACTTACTGAGCGCTCTGGTAAAAAGAAGCAATACAAAATTGGTAAAAGTATACTTAAAGATAAAATTGAATATTCCGGTGGAATATTTATTTTTTATGATGATGAAGGAAGTTTTCGTTTTTCATTAATTTATGATATTCCCAAAGAGGGCGGCAAAAGAGATTGGAGCAATTTTAAAAGGTATACTTATTATGTTAGTAGGAATGAGACAAATAAAACATTTATTCATCAGATTGAAGAAGCTGATTTTTCCAGTCTGGATAGTTTAAAAGAAGCTTTTAGTGTAGAAAAAGTAACAGAAGCGTTTTATAGAGAGATAGCTAACTGGTATTTTTGGGCATTAAAAAAAGTAAAGTTTCCCAGGGATGCAGAAAAAGAACAGAATGGCAGAAATATAGCAGTTATAAGATTGATTACAAGACTGATATTTGTTTGGTTTATGAAGCAAAAGGGATTAATTGGAGATGAGCTTTTTAATAAAAGTAAAATTTCTAAATATTTAAAATCCTTCTCTGATGAAGATAATAATTACTATAAAGCTATACTGCAGAATCTTTTCTTTGCTACTTTGAATATACCCATAAAAGAGAGAAAGTTTAGAACTGAAGAACGGAAAAATAATTTTTATAATGATGATTATATGAATCATAGCTATTACAGATACTCTTCTCTTTTTAAAAATCCGGATGACATGGTTTTGCTTTTTAAGGATATCCCTTTCTTGAATGGTGGTTTATTCGAATGTTTGGATAAAGCGAAAAAGGATCCATCAAATGAGACAGGAAGAGAAATTAGGATTGATGGATTTTCTGATGTCCCTTCTAAACAACCGAATGTGCCTAATTATTTGTTTTTTTCAGATGAGAGAAAGGAAGATCTAAATTCCGATTACGGTACAAAGGAGAAAAAATATCGCGTAAGGGGATTAATAACAATTTTAAGCTCTTATAATTTTACAATTGATGAAAATACACCGGATGACGAAGAGGTTGCACTAGATCCTGAACTGTTAGGGAGAGTTTTTGAAAACCTACTAGCCAGTTATAACCCTGAAACAGCAACTACAGCGAGAAAGACGACAGGGAGTTATTACACACCTCGGCCTATTGTAAATTATATGGTTGAACAATCTTTGAAAGAATATTTTAGAGCAAAGCTTGATAATAAGATAGTTAATTTCAATGAGAAGTTAGAGGATTTATTTTCATCTAATAGCGAGCTTAATCCTTTTACCGATGAGGAAACTGATTTAGTTATTGAATCCATTAATAATTTAAAGGTATTGGACCCTGCTGTGGGTTCTGGTGCTTTCCCTATGGGGGTATTACATAAGTTAGTTTTTCTCTTATCAAGACTGGATCCACATAATGTGAAATGGAAAAAACAACAAATAGATGCTGTAGAAAAAAATGTCCCTGACCCTGAATTGAAAAATATATTAAAAAACCAAATTGAAGAAAGTTTTTCAAATAATGAACTGGATTATGGAAGAAAACTCTTTCTTATACAAAGATGCCTCTATGGCGTTGATATTCAACCTATTGCTATTCAAATTGCAAAGTTAAGATTTTTCATATCTCTACTTGTAGATGAAAAAATTGATAATAATAGAGAGAATTTTGGCATTGAAGCTTTACCGAACCTTGAGACAAAACTAGTATCAGCAAATACACTGATTACCAATAAAGAGGATCAAATAGAATTTCAATTACCTGAAATAATGACTCTTGAAGAAGAACTTTTTGAAACACGAAAAAATTATTTTACTGCACATACTCCAGAGGAAAAAAGAGATTTGATTCTGAGAGATAGAGATATTAGGGTTCAAATTAGAAAAATACTTACAAATGAAAAGAGTTTTATTAATAATAACACAGAAAGGCTTATAAACTGGGATCCGTATAATTCAAATAATTCTGCTGATTGGTTTGATCCTGAGTGGATGTTTGGTGTTAAAGATGGGTTTGATATAGTAATCGGAAATCCTCCATATATACAGTTACAGAAGAATCATGGAAAACTTGCTAACCTTTATAAAGATAAAGGTTATGAAACCTTCGATAGAATGGGGGATATATATGCTTTATTTTATGAGCGAGGTTTAAATCTTTTAAAAGAAAATGGAATTTTAACATATATATCTAGTAACAAATGGATGAGGGCGGGCTATGGTAGAAAATTGAGAAATTTCTTTACAAGATATAATCCTCTTTTTCTTATAGATTTAGGTCCGGGTGTATTTAAACATGCAACAGTTGATACATGTCTGATATTCTTGCAGAAATCACAAAATAGGAGCGAATTAAGAGGATGCACTCTCTATGAAAGAGTTTACTCTATAGGTAGTTATGTAAAAGAGAATTATGTACTAATGGGTAAATTAAAGGATGGTGCGTGGTTTATTGGAAGCCAGGAAGAATATAAATTAAAAGAAAAAATAGAACGTATTGGTAAGCCGTTAAAGGATTGGGATGTGAAAATTTTTTATGGTATTAAAACTGGATTAAATGAGGCATTTATTCTTGATGAAACTAAGAAACAGGAAATTTTAGATAACTGTAAGGATGAGGAGGAAAAAAGACGTACGGAAGCTATTATAAAGCCAATACTTCGTGGTAGGGATATAATGCGGTATGCTTACAAATGGGCAAGGTTGTATTTATTATTCATTCCATGGCATTTCCCATTACATAATGATCTAAGAATTCATGGAGCAAGTATAAAAGCGGAGAAAGAATTTGAAAATATATACCCATCAGTTTATTCATATCTAATTAATTATAAAGAAAAATTACTCAAAAGAAATAAAGATGAAATAGGTATTAGATATGAATGGTATGCATTACAAAGATGTGCTGCAACATATTATTCGGAATTTGAGAAAGAGAAAGTTGTGTGGGCCGAGACAGATAGAGCATTAAATACGGTATTAGTTCCAAGAGGATATTTTATTCAAAAGACTTGTTTCATGATTACTGGACAGAATTTAGAATATATTAATGCGTTATTAAATAGTAATGTCGCACAATGGTTTATTAGAATAAATTCTTGTAGTTTAGGTCAAAAAGGTATGTCGTTAACTAAAGAATCTGTAAGGATGTTTCCCATACCCCCTATAGATAATAAGGAAACTGTTTTTTTACAGATAAAATCAATAGTTTTAAAAATAAATGCAATTAAGAATAAAAATAGTAATCGGGATACATTTGAGTTAGAAGATAAAATTAACAGGTTTGTTTATGATATATACGGTTTAACTAACAAGGAAGTGCATATGATTGAAAGCAGGAATAGATAAAAAATTATTGGATTATGAGCTTTAATATGTAAAGTGGTAGTAGAGTAAGGTTCAATAATAAAAATAGGAAGATCTTGTGAGAAAGAAACCGAAGGAAACAACTTTATAAGTTCAAGTTTAGAACAGTGACCCAGATCAATACAGAAAGGTAATATAGCAGAGGTAGCTGTCAACACCATAATAAAATGATACTGAGACCCTGTAGGTAAACCGGTAGTAGAGTGAGGTTCGATAATAAAAATAGGAGGACCTCATGGGAAAGAAACCAAAGAAAAGAAGTGCAGAGTTCAAGTTCAGAGTAGTGCTTGAATCAATACAGAAAGGCAATGTGGCAGAAGTAGCAAGACGATACGGAGTGAACCCTAATCAGCTATCTCTGTGGAGGAAGCAATTCTTTGAAACTGGATCAAAGATTTTCGAAGAGTCACCTGGGAAGGCAGTAGAGAAGTACCGGAAGAAAATAGAGCAACTGGAAGTGCTTATAGGGAAGAAGGAGGTAGAGATAAGCGTATTGAAGAACTTTTTGGATTTTTACGTCCCTCCCGATGGAGAGTGATAGAATATGCGAGGGAGGTAGTATCTATCGGGAGGGTAGGAGTGAATGCTGTCTGCAGGCTTCTGGGGATCAGCAAGAAATCGTATTACTACAGCCAAAGCCCTGATGAAAGGCTAAGAGTGAGGTACTGTAAGCTAAAAGGGTTGATAATGAGGGTTATAGAGGAGAATCCCTCATATGGGTATAGGAGGCTTAAGAAGGCCTTGGCAGAGATGCATGGAGTATCAGTTAATCATAAGCTATTAAAGAAATTACTAAAGCTGTGGGGCTTGGAGTTTAAGAGGAAAATAAAGAAACCCTCACGTAGTATGGTA